>ERZ1023182.5-NODE-5-length-143504-cov-602.576470_pt1 | contig 143504 bp, 138 predicted proteins | sample MGYA00380437_ERZ1023182 | MGnify/ENA primary metagenome ERZ1023182 (study PRJEB33173, sample SAMEA4830395) | metagenome | study: EMG produced TPA metagenomics assembly of the PRJEB25223 data set...
GTAGGTCATCGTCAGCACCTTATTTTAAACCCCTCTTTGCAGAAGCAAAGGGGGGGTTTTGTTTGGGGGTTGGGTATTATTGCTTGATAGTTACCAAAGTCTTATTGAATATTACACAAACTTTTTTTATAATGTTCGTTCGTTCGTTCGTTCGTTCGTTCGTTCGTTCGGATTTAATTTTTATATTATCATATCAATTATCACTATTTTTTATATTAAGATTGTAGAGGATTACTTATGAGCATTCATACAACGGTCGCCAGACGCCCTTCATGGCGTGGCATTTTTGCAGGACTTTTGATGGGTCTTGTTGTATCTATGATAATGCTGGCTTTGGCCTTAGTGCTAAGCTCTTTTTTATCACTAGATTTGCGTGGTGCAGGCATTGCTGCTGGTGTTTATACCGCAGTAACCGCTTTAATCAGTGCTTTTGTTGCAGGGTTTTTTGCTGTCAAAGCATCGGCACCAGAGGCGTTATTTGGTGATGGTACCGACATTTTGCCAAAAGACGCTGCTTTAACAGGTATGCTAACCGCAGCAGCCATCGTTGTCATCAGCTCTGTATTTGCTTTTAATAGTGTAACTGGCATTGTAAGAACTGCTGGCAACGCTGTTGGCACAACCGCAGGTGCTATTGGAGGGGCTGCCAGTGCCGTTACATCAACGGTAACAACAGTAGCTGGTGCTGGTGCTACCGCAGCAGCTGGCTCATCTGATGCCGCAGGTGGCGATATCACTGCCAAAGCACAAGAGCTGTACCAAAAAGCCACAGGCAATATCAGCCGTCAAGACATCGAAGCTTGGGTTGCTAAGAATAACGAAACTTTTGATGAAGCACAAATCAGTGCAACAGTGAATGTACTTGAAGACATGCTTAACAAAACCAAAGCTGACCTTAATGGCATGGATTTTACCAATCTTGACACATGGAAAAATATTGATGAATATGCCAAGCAGCGTGCCGACGAGGTACAAGCCATTGTTACAGGCGATGAACTTATTGCCAGACTACAAGCAGAGGGTTTAACCCAAGAGCAGGCGTTGGAAGTGCGTGAAGAAACTGCCACCGCTTATCATGAATATCGTGCCAGCACCGAACAAGCCATTGCTGATGCTAAGATGAATATTGAGCAAACTCTACAAAGTGCAGAAGATACTGCTCGTAAAGCTGCTCTATACTCTGGTCTGTTTTGGTTGATTAGCACGCTACTGACTTTTGTGGCAAGCATCATGGGTGCAAAAACAGCCGCAGCAAATTACCGTTTGGCATCACCCATCACTGTTCGTGAGCGTGACCTTCGTTAATTGCCAACAAGCAATGTTCTTAAAAATCTGTCAATATTTTGGCAGATTTTTTATGTCAATTTTTTATGCCATGTGATAAAATCAGAGTGAACTGTTTTGATGGTTCATGAACTTTTTGATTAAAAATGTATGAAAAATCCATTTCACTTAACACCCACCCCACGCACTTGTCCACACGGTGATTGTGGCAAGATATTTTGTGATGTGATTTATAAACATGGCATCATCTTTTGTCCGCATTGCCAAAAAAGCCTATTGGTCAATCCGTTTACGCCTGATTTGCAGCAAATGACTTTTTGGCAATTTGTCAAATATTTCATCAAAAGATATTATAAATTATATGTGATTTGTACCGGCATATTCATATTGATTTATACTGATATATTCGCTTTTGCTGATTTAGATAAATTCAATCTTACAACAGGATTTTGGGTGGCAGTGATTATTCTTATGATTTTTTTGTTTTTTGTGGCAATTGTTGCCATTGAAAATAACCTAAGATATTATCAAAAATAAAAAACAAACCCCTACTAAAAGGCGTGGATAACTATGATGATGTCAAAAATGATTTTAACATCTCTGTTGCCCATGATAAACTAGCAACCTCTTTTGATACACATGCACCATATTGTCCACATTGCCAATCTCAAAGATTTCACAATACAGCAGATGATGATTATGTGTGTCAAAAATGCCATACAAAATCATCCCTAAGTTCAAAATTAAAAAACACGAATACCATACAATTTGCATCAATCTACACCATCTTATTTTTGATAATGAGATATGTCAGTTTTGATTTTTATTTGTTTATTTATATTTTGGCTGTCTTTGTGATATTTTTAATCAACTTATCCATTAACTATTATTGGTACAAAACCCCAAAATGGCTACCTTAAATATCCCTCTTGTTGAACGCCTTTATCACAGCGACCATCAAACCCAAAATAACGCCTTGCTTGATTTGATGTTATCATAGCAATCTTAACGCCTAAGATATTTTATCATATAAACAATATTTATTAATTTATAATAACTTAAAAATTAATTAAGAAAAATTATGAAGTTGATTTATCTACATGGATTAGATAGTGATAGCAATGCAATAAAAGCACAAATCACACAAAATTATTGCCAAGCTAACTATCCAAATATCGAAGTCATTCGACCTGATCTTAATCGTACACCTGATGAGGTGGTCAAGCTCTTAAAATCTCTGATCATTGATGATCGAAATACCGTCTTAATTGGTTCATCTCTTGGCGGGTATTTTGCGAATTTATTATCTGATTTGACGGGTGTGCCTGCGGTGCTGCTCAATCCTAGTATCTGGCCTGATATCAGTTTTCGCCGATTTTTGGATCAAAATTTTGATGAACGTGCTTTGTCTGATGAGACAGTGATTTATACAACAACGGGCGGTTGGCAGATTACTTATGGTGATTTGGCATGGTTTGAGCGGCATCGATTGGCTGTTAAAAATCCTGATTTAATCAAAGTATTACTTAAGATGGGTGATGAGCTTTTAGACGCACAGGTAACCCAAGCTTTTTATGATCAAAAAGGCGTGCAAGTATTGGCACAAGCAGGAGGCGATCATCGTATTAGTGATTATGAAGTGCAGGTGGCAACAGTGATTGACTGGGCTATCCGATTGCATCAAAGATAGTTGAATTCAAATGAATTTGTACAATCAGTATTTCAAAATTTATGTATTAAAATCCATCGCTTCAATATCAAGTATGATATTTTTTTCTAAAAATACAAAGCCTTCAAGATAAATCCATGACAGCGGACAAAATTTAACACCATTTCCCAAAATCTTAGCTTTGGTGTACAATGACCTATATTTTTATCCATAATATTTATGAGCACATATAATTCACAAAAATTAGAAGTTTTAGAAGGTTTAGAACCAGTTCGCCGCCGCCCAGGCATGTATACTGATACTATGCGTCCCAATCATCTTGCCCAAGAGGTCATTGATAACTCGGTCGATGAGGCATTGGCAGGATTTGCTCGTCATATCATCGTCATTTTGCATAAGGATGGTTCGCTGTCTGTTGAGGATGATGGGCGTGGGATGCCGACCGATATTCACCCTGAATTTAATCAATCAGGTGTTGAGCTGATTTTGACACGCCTGCACGCTGGCGGTAAATTTAGCACCGAAAACTATCAAGTCTCTGGTGGTCTGCATGGCGTGGGTATCAGTGTGGTAAATGCATTGTCCACACGCGTTGAGGTGACGGTGTGGCGTGATGGACTGATGCACACGATGGCATTTGAACACGGTGAGCCTGTTACCGCTTTGATTGCTGATAAATCAGCCAATAAAAAAAAGCGTGGTACCAAAGTACAATTTTGGGTGGATGGGCAGTATTTTGATACGCCAAAATTTTCAATTAAAACCCTTAAGCATAACCTAAAAGCCAAAGCAGTGCTTGCAGCAGGGTTACACATTGATTTTATCAGTGAGATTGAGCCAAATGACAGTGAAAGTTGGCAGTTCACCGATGGTGTGGTGCAATATCTGACCGAGCAGCTAGATGGGTCTGATACATTACCTAAAGAGCCATTTTATGTTAGCCAAGAGCCTACTTTGGGTGAGCGTGGCGGGGCGACTTTTGCGTTATCGTGGCTTGCTGAGGGCGGTACACCAATTACCGAAAGCTATGTCAATCTTATTCCAACTGCTCAAGGTGGCACGCATGTCAATGGTTTACGCACAGGTGTGCTTGAGGCACTGCGTGAGTTTTGTGATATTCATAATTTATTGCCGCGTCAAATCAAGCTGTCTGGTGAGGATGTGTGGGATGGCGTCAACTACATTTTATCGCTGAAATTTGTTGAACCGCAGTTTAGTGGACAAACCAAAGAACGCTTATCAAGCCGAGAAGCTGCGCCATTGGTTCAAACCTTGGCTAAAGATGCTTTTAGTCTTTGGCTAAATCAGCATCCAGATCACGCCAAAGCCATTGCCGAACTTGCCATTTCAAAAGCCACCAAACGCCTAGCAACTGCACAAAAAGTGGCGCGTAAAAAAGTCACTCAAGGACCAGCACTACCAGGTAAGCTGTGGGATTGTCGTGGGGGATTAAAAGAAGGTTCAGAGCTGTTTTTGGTGGAAGGTCAGTCAGCGGGTGGATCAGCAAAGCAAGCGCGTGACAATGCATTTCAGGCAATTTTACCACTGCGAGGTAAAATTTTAAATGCTTGGGAGGTGTCATCAGATACTGTATTGTCCAGCCAAGAAATTCATGACATTGCCATTGCGATTGGTGTAGATCCTGCATCAGATGATTTATCTGAGCTTCGATATGATAAAATCTGCATCTTAGCAGATGCTGATTCAGATGGTCTGCATATTGCGACACTGATTTGTGCGTTATTTGTGAAGCATTTTCCTGCACTGATTGAAGCGGGTCATCTGTATGTGGCGGTACCGCCTTTGTATCGTATTGATGCAGGTAAGGATGTGTATTATGCACTGGATAATGAAGAGCTTGAACAAGTACTTGCAAGGCTTGGTAATAAAAAAACGCAAATCACTCGCTTTAAGGGGCTAGGTGAGATGAATCCAAGTCAGCTGAAAGAAACGACAATGAACCCTGATACGCGCAAGTTGATTCGTTTGGATTTGGATGATACCGCAAGCACAAACAGCATCATGGATATGCTGCTTGCCAAAAAACGCTCAGCAGACCGAAAACAGTGGCTAGAGACCAAAGGGGATTTGGCGGATATTTCTGTTTAAGGTGATTATGATAATGACCTATAAAACCATGATTAAGATGGCTTATAGGTCATGTTTAATCAGTAAAATGGCTGGTAGTATTAAGGTTGCCAAGTAATGAAATTTGACAACAGTTTTAAGCCTGCATGATGGCTTTTTTCGGGATGAAATTGAGTGATAAAAAGATTATCCCAAATGATACTTGAACAAAACTTCTGACCATAAGTGGTATGCGCTAAAATCAGCTGATTATTTGGCGTGGGGTCACAATAATAGCTGTGCGTGAAATAAAAATACTCATGATTGCAGCCTTGCCATAGCATATGATCGGTATCTGTATCAACACGGTTCCAGCCAACATGCGGTATTTTGATTGGTTCATCATTTTGTATCCAAGCGTCATCAAATCTGCGTACCGTGCCAGAAATGATGCCCAAACAAGGGACATCGCCTTCTTCTGAGACATCAAACATCGCCTGCATACCGACACAAATTGCCATAACAGGCTTGGTATTCAAAGCTTCTTTAACGGCGATATCAATGCCATGTTTAGCCATATGTGCCATTGCATCACGCATAGCACCCACACCTGGCAGCAGAATTTTATCTGCTTTTTTAATATCATCGGCTCGATCGGTGGTGATGACATCAGCACCTGCCACTTTGAGTGCATTAGCGACCGAATACAGATTACCAACGCCATAATCAAGTAACGCAACTTTAGTCATAACAACCCCTTAGAGCATATTTTTGGTTGAAGGCAATTGATCCTTGGCACGCTCATCATACTCAACCGCCATTCGCAATGCACGGGCTAAGGCTTTAAATACGCTTTCAATTTGGTGATGGCTATTTTTACCTTTTAGAGTATCAATATGTAAGGTGATAAAGGCATGATTAACCAGCCCATAAAAAAACTCAGAAAATAAATCGACATCCATCGAGCCTATGTGTGAGCGTGTGAATGGTACATTCATGTGTAAACCAGGGCGACCAGAAATATCCACCACCACACGAGATAGGCTTTCGTCAAGCGGTGCATAAAAATGCCCATAACGGCGAATGCCTTTTTTGTCGCCCAAGGCTTGTTTAAGTGCTTGACCGATTGCAATACCAACATCTTCAACACTATGATGATCATCGATGTGGGTATCGCCCACACATTTGACATCCAAATCAATGAGTCCATGGCGCTTGATTTGATCAAGCATATGATCAAGAAACGGCACACCCGTATCAAGCACGCCTTGACCGCTACCATCTAAATTGATATTGACACTGATTTGGGTTTCGGCGGTATTTCTTGTAACACTAGAAAAGCGAGTCATGATAATCCTTGAAAAATAAGACGGATAATAATTCACCGCTATTCTTGCATAAAAGCCTAAAATTGCCAATAGTCGTGATTAAAAAAGCCATGTTTTACCAATTAAATCGTAAATTTTTGCAAAAACTTTGATGAATTGGCTGGTAGATTATCTTTTTGCCCCATTTTCCAGTATAATAGTTTGTTTAACATGATATCGTATTTACCACTGAGATAACAAAATTATGGCATTATTACCTATTTTAACATATCCTGACCCACGCTTACGCACTTTGGCAAAACCTGTCACTGTCTTTGATGATAGATTAAAGCAGTTGATTGAAGATATGTTTGAGACCATGTATGACGCACGAGGTATTGGTCTTGCAGCAACGCAAGTTGACCGCCACATACAACTGATTGTGATGGATTTGGCAAGAAAGGACGAACCGCCATCACCGCAGGTATTTATCAATCCTAAAGTGACACCGCTCGTAGATGAGCATTCGTCTTATCAAGAGGGCTGTTTGTCTGTACCAGAGGTTTTTGATACCATTGAGCGACCCAGCCGTGTACGCATTGAGGCACTTGATAAAGACGGTCAGCCGTTTGAGATAGAAGCTGAAGGCTTGTTGGCGGTATGCATTCAGCATGAGATGGATCACTTAAACGGTAAGTTATTTGTGGATTATTTATCGACACTCAAACAAAGCCGTGCAAGAGATAAAGTTAAAAAGGCACTCAAAGCACGAGAAAAAACAGTAAACAGTACAACTGATAACACACTTAAAAATAGCTAAATTTAGCAAGGTTAAATGACGGATACTAATTTTTAGCACAAAAACCCTAACAATGACTTACTTATATTGCAATTTGGATGGTTTATGCTCATTTCTTTGACTTTTGAAAACTTAGCACTCATTGAGCAAAAACACATTGATTTTGATGATAGATTCAATGTCATTACAGGCGAAACAGGTGCGGGCAAGTCACTGATTTTAGATGCATTATCGCTGTGTGTCGGTGAGCGTGCTGATAGTAGTATGGTGCGTCATGGCTGTGATGAGGCAAGTGTTTTTGGTGAATTTGATATCAGTGGCAATGCCCAAGTGATTGCTTGGTTTGAGCAACATGACAGAAAATTAGAAGATGAAACGCTGCTCATTCGCCGAAAAATTAGCAATCAGGGACGCTCAAAGTCTTGGATTAACGGCGTACCAGCCAGTATCAGTGAGCTAAAAAGCTTGGGATCTATGCTTGTGAATATCCACTCGCAGCATGCTGGGCTTGAACTGCTAAAGCCTCAATTTATCGTGGATTGGCTGGATCGCATTGGTGGGTTTGGTGATTTAAAGGCAGCGGCTAAGACCGCTTTTCATCACTATCAAACCCTAAAAAGGCAGGCTGATGACGCACGCAGCCAGTCAGCACAGCGAGCGGATCGGATGGCACTGTTGTCAGCCAAGCTTACCGATATTGAACCATTTCTTTTGGTGGATTTTCAGGAAATTGAGGCAGAATACGATGAGCTATCCAATCTTGAAAGTCTCATGCGTGAAGCCCTAGAAGCAGCGGTACAACTTGATAATGATGACGATGCCCCATCGGTGCTAAGCCTACTTGGGCGAGCGATGCGTATTTGTGATAACAACGCTCAATCCAGTAAAACATTTGGCGAATGTAGTCAACTGCTTGTACTTGCCCAAGAGCAAATCATAGATGCCGTTGCTAAGCTTACCGATTACGCAGAGCGGGAGCTGCCTGATGCGGCGCGCCTTGATGAGCTAAATGGCTTATTGAGCCTTGCACATCGCTTATCAAGCAAATACCACACGCCGATTACTGAGCTGATTGCTGATGCAGTGCATTGGCAAGATGAATTGGATATGCTAAGCAGTTTGCCTGATAACGATACGATGGATGCTAAGGTTTTAGAGGCTTATCAAGCCTATCTGGTGGCAGCAGACGCATTGGATCAGGCACGCATTCAAATCGCACCTGATGTCTGTGAGCGGCTTGAGGCACGGCTTGTGCCTTTGGCACTGCCAAATGCTCGCTGTCAGTTTTCTTTTAACGAAAAACCTGTTGAGCATTACACCGCCCAAGGCAAATACGATATTGCCTTACTATTTAGTGCCAATGTGGGCATGCCACTTCAGCCGTTGCACAAAGTTGCATCAGGCGGCGAGTTGTCGCGTATGGCACTGACCATGCAAGTGATGGCGGCGGATGACGGCATAGGTGCACATCCAACACTTGTATTTGATGAGGTGGATGTGGGCATTAGTGGCGGGACAGCCCAAGTGGTTGGCGAGCTTTTGCGTACGCTGGGTAAGCAGCAGCAACTGCTTGCCATCACGCATCAAGCTCAGGTCGCTGCTGCGGCACATCATCATATTTTGGTGTATAAAGAACACGGTGAACACACCAAAAGTCAGATACAAGTTATCACCGATGAAGCACAAATTGATGAATTGGCACGAATGTCAGGTGGCGTGAATATTACCGAAGCGACACGTGCTCATGTTAAAAGCCTGCTGGCAGACATTCGCCATGCTGATAAGATGGCTCAAAGAGGTATGGCTACATGACACAGACCCAAAAACTGATTCATCATTTTTTGATTCCAAGTCCACAGATGACTGATGAAAGATTTATGGATGCTGTCATTTATATCTGTCGCCATACCAAAGATGGTGCATGGGGTTTTATTATTAATCAGTCCCTGCCAAATAGCGTAGGCGGTCTTTTGACCGAGCTTGAGGTGCCAGTGACTGCAAGCACCATGCAAGTACCTGCTATGAATGGCGGACCTGTACGCCCTGAGGCTGGTTTTATTTTGCACACAGGGCAGCCCATTTATAAGTCATCTTTTGCCATTTCTGAAAATGTCTGCTTGACGACCAGTAAGGATATCTTGGAGCGGTTGTCTTATGATGGTTTGAGGCATTATTTATTGTGTATGGGCTATTGCAATTGGGGCAGAGGTCAGCTGGATGCTGAGATGGCGTTTGGTGATTGGTATGCTTGTCCAGCAGACTTGCCAACTTTATTTTCAACGCCATTTGAAGACAGGCTTAAGGCTTGTTATGATAAGATTGGGATTAATCTGAATAAGTTCATTACAACAACTGGATATGCCTAATGACAAGCGAAACCTTGACACTTGCTTTAGATTATGGAGTCAAAAAAATGGGCATGGCACTGGGCAATAGCATCACCCATAACGCACGCCCCTTTGATATTTTGGCGATGAATAATGGGCAACCTGATTGGGATAATCTGCTTGGTATCATTGAGCATTGGGGTATTGATAGGGTGCTGGTGGGACTGCCGCTGAATATGGATGGCACCGAGTCGATGCTCACCAAGCGTGCTCATAAATTTGCACGGCGATTGGCACATCGGCTGGGCGAGCGTCGTCAGGCGGTTTCGGTGTTTATTTATGATGAGCGGCTTAGCTCAAAAGAAGCCAAGATGATTGCACTTGATAACGGCTGGATTGCGTCATCATCTGAACCAATCGACGATATTGCCGCATGTCTTTTGCTTGATAGCTATTATCATGCGCCTAATCATGCCATCTATGTCAGTGAACGAAAAGACTCTCACAAAGACTGATTTTGTCAGGAAAAGCTATGCAGCACGATACTTTGATTGCTCATCAATTTGACCAAGCCATACGCCAAGCAACCTTAAGTGTCCGTTTTGGCTTTGGGGCGATTGTATGCTTTTGTATTTTTGGAACTTTGGCAAGCCTACCTGCATTCAAAGACAGCACATGGATTTATTATGCCTTTCATTATTTGCCGTACGCACTCATCGCCATGACGATGCCCATCAGCCTGTATCACGGCTTTTTATTGATGCGTTATCGGGTGATGGACGGCTCAATTTTGGCGGTCATTTTGGCAACTGGGATAGCGCTGCTTGGATTTACGGTCGTGTGGGGATTGAGCATTGGCATAGATACGGTGTTTTTTATGGCACTATTTTTGGCGATGATTGCTTGGTTTGGGATGCCGTTTTTATTTCGGGTCAATCTAAAAAAATTTGCCAGTTTTTTGGAAGAAAAATCTTCAAAATCACCCCAAGAGCCAATTTAAATCATCTTAATCTTATGATTGACTGTGCAGTTTGTGTTTTGACTAACAGTGATTTTAGGTCAATCAGTTAAATTTTATCCAAAAACCAGAGTAACAAAACAACCATGGCCATGATTAACCACACATTAGATACCAAAGGGCTGATTTGCCCCGAACCTGTCATGCTACTTCATAAGATCATTCGCCAAGCGCTTGGCGGTGAGCATATTGAGATTTTGGCAACCGATCCTGCCACGATGCGTGATATTCCCAATTTTTGCCGTTATTTGGGGCATACGCTGGTCAATCAAGAAACACTCGATGACGGCAGCTATCGCTACTTAGTTCAAAAAAAGCAAGCATAAAGACCGTAGGTTTTAAGCGATGGCAAAATCTACCATACCTCGAGCCGATAGTGCGGTGATCTATGACGACGACCCAGAGTATCTGAGTGAATTTCGTGCAGCAATGTTGGCGCGTGGGTTGTCGATAGCCACCAGAAATGCGTATAGCCAAGATGTACGCTTGTGCATTCGTTTATCAGATACGCCAGTGAATCTATGGCAGCCATCAGATGTGCGTAATCACTTGATGTGTCTAAAAGATGCCAAGAAATCCGAGCGGTCTATCGCACGCGCGTTGGCAAGTCTGTGCCAGTTTTTTTTGTGGCAAATTGAGTCAGGCTATCGAGAGGATAACCCTTGTGAATCCATCAAAACACCCAAGCTTGGCAAAACTTTGCCCAAAACGCTCTCTGAGCAAGAAGTTAGCTCACTACTAGATGCACCAGACATCTCAAGCGTGCGAGGCCTTAGAGATAAAGCCATGCTTGAGGTTTTGTATGCGTGTGGCTTGCGTGTCAGTGAGCTGACAAGTTTATCACTTGAGCATCTAAACTTAACTGCTGGTTGGCTGTCGGTTACAGGTAAGGGTAATAAAATGCGTCTGATTCCTTTGGGAGAATATGCACTGTCTGCACTCAATGAGTATTTGGCTGTGCGGGGTAGTTTGCTGATTGGTAAAAAAGACTGTCAAGCGGTATTTTTGACCGAACAAGGTGGTTACATGACACGGCATAATTTTTGGCATTTGATTAAAAAATATGCCTTAATGGCTGGTATTAATACCGCCATTTCGCCCCATACATTGCGTCATGCCTTTGCAACGCATTTGGTTAATCATGGTGCTGATTTACGCAGTGTACAATTATTGCTTGGGCATAGTGATTTATCCACCACGCAGATTTATACACATGTGGCGACCACAAGGCTACAAAATCTCCATGCCAAGCATCATCCCAGAGGGTGATTTTTCATTTGAGCATTTTTTATATCAAATCATCATGTGATGTTCACTGTTTAAATTGAGATTGCTTGAGATATCTTAATCTTAATAAAAATACAACTGTAAACTGTAAATTCATGATAAATCATGTTAAGATAAAACTAAGCAAACTGAATTAAAATTTGGATACATCATGACACAGTCAGCAAAAAACAAGTCTGCCAAACCTGCTTATCATGAAAAAAGCGATGCAGCACGCATTGTCATTACAGGCATGGGAGCTTTAACGCCCATCGGAAATAGTTTAGATACAATTTGGCAAAATCTTACCCAAGGTGTAAGTGGTATCAGTCGCCTTGATGGATTTGAGGATAAATCGGTAGCGATTGATGGATTTCGTGCCCAGATCGCTGGATTGGTTAAGAATTTTGATGCCAAAGATTATTTAAATCCTAAAGAAGCCCGCCGTTTTGATACATTTGTACATTATGCCCAAGTTGCCGCTGCCATGGCTTTGTATCATGCAGGGCTGATTGATGATATCAAAGGTGATAGCTTGCCCATCAATGTCGATGGCGAGCGTTTTGGCGTGGTCATGGGTTCGGGCATTGGCGGTATTCAAACCATTGAAACAAGTCGTGATACCCTAAAGTCCTATGGTGCAAAAAAAGTATCGCCATTCATCATTCCAGGTGCCATCATCAATATGCCAGCTGGGCTGATTGCCATCCGTCATCATCTCAAAGGTGCAAATCTTGCAACGACAACCGCTTGCACCACCTCGACGCACGCCATTGGCTTGGGGGCAAGACTGATTGCTTATGGTGACTGTGATGCGGTATTGGTTGGTGGCAGCGAAAAAGCCTCAACGCCACTTGGGCTATCAGGCTTTGGGGCGATGCATGCACTCTCAACACGAAATGATGAGCCAACACGCGCCAGCCGACCTTTTGACAAAGACCGTGATGGTTTTGTTTTGGGTGATGGTGCAGGTGCATTAGTGCTTGAAAGCTTAGCACATGCCAAAGCTCGTGGTGCGACCATTTTGGCAGAATTGGTCGGATTTGGGATGAGTGATGATGCCAATCATATCACCAGCCCATCGGTCGGTGGAGAAGGTGCGGCTCGTGCCATGGCAGCGGCCTTGGCAGATGCAGGCATTGATGCTTGTGAAGTGGGTTATATCAACGCTCATGGTACCAGCACACCCCAAGGTGATGTCGCTGAAAGTCAAGCCATTGAGCGATTGTTTGGTCAAGATATTTTGGTCAGCTCAACCAAATCTATGACAGGACATCTGCTTGGAGCGGCAGGTGCGATTGAAGCAATTTTTACCATACTTGCACTCCAAAATCAGCTTCTACCACCCACCATCAATTTAGACAATCAAGACGAAGCATGTCGGCTAGATTATATTGCTCATACCGCTCGCCGTGTTGATGGGGTAGAATTTGCCTTGTCAAACAGCTTTGGATTTGGTGGCACGAATGGTTCATTACTATTTCGCCGATGGCAGGCGTGATTGATTTGTCTGTGTTGTCGCCCCAAGCAAATACGCTTGGGGTTCTTATATTTTAGATAAAATCATAGATACAATGGTAAATGTGTGTTAAGTTCACTATAATGACACAATTAATCATTGACCATCGTCAATTCATCTGGATAACCCATGCCAAATCATACCACAACACAGATGCCTAAAAGCAGCCCATCTGCCAAAACCTCGTTATTGCTACTGATTATCGGGCTGATTTTTGCGGCGGCAAATATGCGTTCGCCTTTGGTAATGATGGGTTCAATCGTGCCTATGCTGTCCGATGATTTTGGCCTATCATCAGTACAGATTGGCTATCTTGGTGCGATGCCGATGCCGTTATTTGCATTTGGCTCATTAATGGCAGCGGTACTGGCAAAAAAATTTGGACTTGAGCGGATGATGATTGGCATGACGCTTTTATTGGCGTTGGGGGTGGCAATACGAAACTGGTTTGGGGTGATAGAATTGTATGTTGGCACGCTGATTTTGTCGTTTGCCATTGGGATGCTAAATGCCCTAACTGCACCTTTTATTAAGCAATACGCCCCTAATAACATTGCACTTGCTACAGGTGTGTTTAGTCTAAGTATGTCCACTTTGGCGGGCTTTGGTGCTTGGATGGTGGTGCCATTTGCCAAAACATTTGGCTGGCAATTTGCGATGAGCAGTTGGGCAATCTTTGGTGTGATTGCCGCATGGATTTGGTGGTTGATTTATCGGCATAATCGTATGGATAATCTTAAACTTATGCCAGCCTTACCCACGATCAAGCCAACCGCTCATCTAAAAAAACCCATCAATCTTTGGCGTCAAAAAGCCGCTTGGCAAATGGCGGTTTTACTTGGGCTTCAGTCGTTTTTATTTTATAGCTTGGCAAGTTTTTTACCATCCATTGGTATGGCATTTGGGGTAACACTAGATGAGGCGATACGATTACCCTTCGTGTTTCAGGTTATGGCACCACTTGCCATTTTATGGCTCACTTGGCTTTCACGGTGTGGCACATCGTTTCAGATTATTTCTGTGGCAGGTTGTTTGATGAATGCTTTGGGCATATCTGGGCTGTTAATGATACCATCTTTGATGCTGTTTTGGTCAGCTTTGATGGGCTTTGGGTGTGCTTTGGTGTTTACCTTAAGCTTGATGATGTTCTCGCTTCGTACGACCAGTACCGAAACCGCGCGTGATTTATCCAGTATGGTGCAAGCGGTGGGCTATAGCATTGCGATGTTTGGTCCGTTGATGATTGGTAAGCTGTATCAATGGCAGGGTGATTGGCAATTGCCGTTGATGGTATTGGTGGTTTTGATGATAATTAATATCCCATTTGGGCTATGGGCAGCCAATGAGACCAAAATTGGCTGATGTAGGCAAGACTGATTGTCAAACGAATAGACACGATTTGGTAGAGGTAGAATATGGGATTACAACCTTGGCATTGGGCGGTGATTGGCATGCTATTGATGACAGGTGAGTTATTTATACCCAGCTTTGCGATGCTTTGGTTTGGGGTGGCGGCTTTGGTGACTGCGTTGCTGCTTTGGGTAGTGCCGATGGATTTGTTGAGCCAAGTGGTAATTTGGCTGGGTTTATCGATTGTGGCGTGTATTTTGTGGTTTAGGCTGATTCAGCCACGCATCAAAACACGCACCAAGGCAGGGCTTGGCGGCTCGGTGATTATTGGTGAGATTGGTATGATTGTCTCACCTGTGGTGGCAAATGGCTTAGGCGTAGTCAGATTTTCTGTACCCAAAGTAGGTGCTGCTGAATGGGCGTGTCGAACACTTGACGGCCATTCCATCGAAGTTGGTACACGAGTGATTGTCACCGCTGTGATGGGCAATGAGCTGATTGTCATACCAAAATAACGCCAAAATTTATTTTTATACATAATAACTTTTATACATAATAACAAGGAAAGCTATGGAATTTACCGTCATTATTTTGGCACTGGTTGCTTTGGTAGTATTCACCATTTATAAAGGCGTAAAAATGGTGTCGCAAGGCGAAAAATGGATCATTCAGCGTTTGGGTAAATATCACCAAACACTTGAGCCGGGTCTGAATTTTATTATTCCTTATGTGGATGCTGTCGCCTATAAAGTAACCACCAAAGACATCGTACTTGATATCCCAAGCCAAGAGGTCATTACGCGTGATAATGTGGTCATCATCGCCAATGCAGTGGCATATATTAATATTGTGCAGCCTGAGCATGCAGTCTATGGCATCGAAAATTATGAACATGGCATTCGTAATTTGGTACAAACATCCTTACGCTCTATCATCGGTGAGATGGATTTGGATGCCGCCTTATCCAGTCGTGACCAAATTAAAGCACAGCTAAAACACGCCATCAGTGATGACATTTCTGATTGGGGAATTACCCTAAAAACTGTGGAAATCCAAGACATCAAGCCATCATCGACCATGCAATTGGCGATGGAGGAACAAGCGGCTGCTGAGCGTCAACGCCGTGCCACCGTCACCCGTGCCGATGGTCAAAAACAAGCCGCCATCTTAGAAGCAGATGGCCGCCTAGAAGCCTCTCGCCGTGATGCTGAGGCTCAAGTCGTCTTGGCGCGTGGTTCTGAAGAATCGATTCGTCTGATTTCTCAGGCAATGGATGGTAAAGATATGCCTGTGGTGTATCTTTTGGGCGAGCAATACATCAAAGCGATGAACGAGATGGCAAAGTCAAATAATGCCAAAATGGTGGTACTGCCTGCCGATATTTTAAATACGGTCAAGGGTTTGGTGGGTGATAAATTTAAAGTCTAAGGCAAGCTAAATCCAATCATAACAATAGCCACCAAAATATCAGTGGCTATTTTAATGGATAAGTTAAATCAATGGTCGGTGGCGATTGCTCCTTGTTTTTGGAGATAGTCGATGATTTCTTTGGTTTTTTGAGTTAACAGTGTGGCATCACCGCATGCCTCGACATTTAGGCGGATGAGTGGTTCGGTATTGCTTGAACGCAAATTAAACCGCCAATTACCAAAATCCAAGCTCAGTCCATCTAAGGTATTTTTTTGGGGATTAAGATGGGCGTATTTTTGTTCCAAACCTTGGCTGATGGTGGCAGCATCAGTTTTACCCAGCCTAAAATTACGCTCACCTGAACTTGGGAAATCTTGAATATAATCATCAACAAGCTCTGCCAAAGACTTGCCTGTGACTGACAACAGCTCAATTAATAGTAGCCATACAATCATGCCACTATCACAATAAAAAAAGTCTTTAAAATAATGGTGTGCCGACATTTCACCGCCATAGATGGCTTTTGTTTCACGCATGACTTGCTTGATGAATGAATGCCCAGATTTACTAAGAGCGGGCGTGCCTTGCATCTTTTTGATGACATTTTGCGTGTTATAAATGACGCGTGGATCATAAACGATGGTCTGCTTGGGATATTTTTGTAAAAATGCCGCTGCCAGCATACCAACCACATAACTGCCATCAATAAATCGTCCGTTTTCATCAAATAAAAAACAACGGTCAAAGTCGCCATCAAATGCCACGCCAAAGTCCGCTTTGTGTGCGATGACGGCATCTGATGTGGCTTGTTGGTTAGCAACAATCATGGGGTTGGGGATACCGTTAGGAAATGAACCATCTGGGGTGTGATGAACTTTTATAATTTCAATATCATCCCCAAGACGCCGTTCAAGTTCGTCAACCACAGGTCCTGCTGAGCCATTACCACTGTTAACCACGATTTTTTTGGGGCGAAATTTGCTCATGTCAATAAAGCTCATGAGTTTATCAATGTAGGCAGTTTTATCGGTATTTAGGGTAACTCTACCTTTGTCTGCAACCACAAATTCTCCACGCTCGGCGATGGTGCGAATGTCTGCCAATCCCGTATCGGCACTGATGGGGCGTGAGTTTTCACGCACCATTTTTAAGCCATTATAATTGATGGGATTGTGGCTTGCAGTTACCTCAATCCCACCGATGGCTTGATAATGACTTGTGGCAAAATACACCTCCTCGGTGCCAACCATGCCCAAATCAATCACATCCACGCCAGCGTCTGTTATGCCTTGGATGGCGGCAAGTTTCAGGCTATGGCTTGATGGTCTAATATCTGAGCCGATGACGATGGTAGGATGCTCGGCGGTGTTTTGAGATTTTAGGATTTGGGCAAAGGCACGAGCAATGCGATAGCTGATATGCTCATCAAGCGTCACACCCAGCTCACCTCGGACATCATACGCCTTAAAGCAAGAAATGGTTATTGCAGAAAAATTTGTCATTGTCATGGCTTGATATCAAATAAAAATGATGAAATAAAAATATCTAGAGCGTGCCTGCCTTTGATATTTACGATAAAAAATGAGAGACATGGCTCATTTTCAAGGAAAAATGCAGTCTGTGAGTGTCATCAGACAGGTTTTTGACTTTTAAGCCGCTCAATTTTACCATTTTTATACAAACATCGACTAAAATTGTAAGTTTCGTCAATTGGCAATCAGTGATTGGTAAATGCGGCCGTGTTTCAAAAACTGATTTGATTGTACCATGATTTTTGATAATGTGCTAAATGCCAAACAAGGATTCACGGTCAAATTAAAACATGGCATAAGTATAACAATGAATGGCATAGAATTTATGAGCATACTGGTACTAAAATCTTGAAAAATTTGTTATAGTAAGCTTGTTATTGTGATGATGTAAATTCAAGCATGGTCATGATATCGATACCAATTTAATAAAATACCAAGAAAACCCCAACAAACATGAACTGAATTCATTTGGAGTATGATGATGAATATTGCAAAAAGTGTGACTGACCTTATCGGTAAAACCCCGCTTGTCGAACTCAATCGCCTCACCGAAGGCTTATCTGCTCGTGTGGTGGTCAAGCTTGAGTATGCCAATCCAGCAAGTTCGGTCAAGGATCGCATTGCCCTTTCTATGATTGACGATGCCGAAAAATCAGGGCTTTTGACCAAAGACACCACCATCGTTGAGGCGACCAGTGGCAATACAGGCATTGGGCTTGCCATGGTGGCAGCGGCACGAGGTTACCGCTTGGTGATTACCATGCCTGAGAGCATGAGCCTTGAGCGTCGTGCGTTGCTTCGTGCGTATGGGGCCAAGCTTGTGTTGACGCCAGCGGCTGAGGGCATGGGTGGGGCGATTGCCAAAGCCAATGAGCTTGCTGCCCAAGACGGCTATTTTATGCCACGCCAATTTGATAATTTGGCTAACCCACAAATCCACCGTACAACAACAGCCGAAGAGATTTGGGCGGATACAGATGGTCAGGTGGATATTTTTGTCTCAGGTGTGGGTACAGGTGGTACAGTGACAGGTGTCGGTGAGACACTCAAAGCCAAAAAAGAAGCCATTCAAATTGTTGCAGTTGAGCCATTGGCATCACCTGTCTTATCAGGCGGAGAAAAAGGCCCGCACCCAATTCAAGGCATTGGTGCAGGGTTTATCCCATCAGTACTCAATACGGATATCTATGATGAGGTCATCAAAGTCGCTAATGAAGATGCCTTTAGTGTGGCACGAGATATGGCAGCCAAAGAAGGCTTGCTTGTTGGTATCTCATCAGGTGCGGCAGTTTCGGCGGCACTTGAATTGGCGGCACGAGAAGAAAACGCAGGTAAGCTTATCGTCGTTATCATACCATCATCAGGTGAGCGTTATTTGTCAACAGCATTATTTGCTGATTTGGCACAATGAGTATCTTTTAAATTGACCAAACTCTCCTTGTTGTTATTATAACAATAAGGAGATTTTTATTGGAGGGTGTATGACGCCAACCGACAATTTTGATGATTTGCTTGCATTGATGGCACGCCTTCGCACCGATTGCCCTTGGGATGCCAAGCAAACCAACGCCAGTTTACAAAAATATGCCATCGAAGAGGTTTATGAGCTGATTGAAGCCATTCAGACCGATGATGGCTCAGCATTTGCCACCGAGCAGCTCAAAAGTGAGCTGGGCGATGTGCTATTGCAGGTGATTTTTCATACGCATTTATATCAAGAGGCGGGGCGTTTTGATATGTCGGCGGTGATTTTGGCATTACAAGATAAGCTGATCCGTCGCCATCCGCATGTTTTTGAGCAAGAAAATTTACAAACCGATGCTGATGTCAAACGCCGATGGGATGAGATTAAAGCCCAAGAAAAAGCACATTTGGCGGCTTTGGGTCAGCCCATACGCCTGTTGTCTGATGTCAAGGCAGGTAGTGCACTCATGCAATCTCAGCATTTACAAGGCAAAGCAGCAAGCGTTGGCTTTGATTGGTCAAATCTGCAAGGTGTACTTGATAAACTCAATGAAGAATTGGGCGAGCTTTATGAGTTATTGCCTTTGGGTGATTTTAATTATAAAACAGATACGCTAAGCGATAATCAAAAGCAAAAATTATCTGATGAGCTGGGCGATGTGCTGTTTGTGTTGACCAATTTGGCACGCCATTTGGGTATTGATAGCGAGATGGCACTTCAGGGCACTGTCGGTAAATTTCGTCGCCGTTTTGCATTTGTTGAGCAGTCGCTGACGGAACGGGGTAAATCGTTTGAGAATAGTGATTTGGCAGAAATGGATCGTTATTGGGAGCTGGCAAAGGCAAATGAAACTTAATACTTTATCAGCCATCGCCTTATTATTTGGCGGTCTTTTGTATGCAGGCTTTGGATATGCCAATCCGCCCAAACAGTGCTATGCTGATACAAAAAGTGCCTATCAAGCACTGATAAGTACCCAAAAATCCAAACGCCTAAATATCAATACCGCAAGCCAAGCTGACTTTATAAGCTTGGTGGGCGTGGGGCATAAGACCGCCCAAGCCATCGTGGATTATCGGCACGAGCATGGCAAATTTGACTCAGTTCAATCACTGATGAATGTCAAAGGTATTGGACCTGCCATTTTAAATAAGAACCGTCACCGCTTAAGCGTGGCAAATTAATCTTGAGCAATCATAAATTTTTTAGCCCAACTGAAAAAATACCCAAAATCAAACTGATATCACCCCAATTTTGGTGAAAATATTGGTTTTTTATTCGCTTTTTTGATGGATAAGCGGTAAAATAAAGGATTTACTTCAGTCAGTTTTTGGGCAATGCCCCAGTAATCAAGGAGTAGGCATGGGCAAAGTGCCTAAAAAGCCAAAACAAACCAAAAAGAGTATTTGTACCACACATTCAGCCAAATCGCTGCGACTACAAAAAGGCAGTTTGCCGCACAGTATTGTCGAGGTCATCGGCACACTACAAAAAGCAGGATTTGATGCTTATATTGTTGGCGGTGGCGTTAGAGACAGCTTACTTGGTTTGGCACCTAAAGATTTTGATGCGGTGACCGATGCAAGACCGCATGAGATTAAGGCAATTTTTGGGGGTCGTTGCCGTATCATTGGGCGGCGTTTTCAGTTGGCGCATGTGTATTCAGGTCGTGAGATGATTGAGGTGGCGACTTTTCGTGCTCCACCCAAAGACGATACACACACCACCGATGACGGTATGATTATCCGTGATAATGTTTGGGGCGATATTGAGCAAGATTTTGCTCGTCGTGATTTTTCTATCAATGCGTTGTATTATCAGCCAATTAAGGGTGAAGTGCTGGATTTTTGTGGTGCATTAAAAGACATCGACAGTCATACGCTTCGCTTACTTGGTGATGCCAAGGTGCGTATTGAAGAAGACCCTGTTCGTCTGCTGCGTGCGTTGCGATTTAAGGCGAAACTGGGTTTTGAATTTGATCAAGATTTGGCAAATCAATTTCATCAAGACAATTGGACGCTTTTGGAGCAAGTCTCTGCCCATCGTCTTTATGATGAAACTCAAAAAATGTTCGGTGGTGGCTATTTGACGCCGCTGTTGCCACTGTTGTTTGAACATGGGGCGATGTCAAGTTTGATGAGCTTTGCACCCAATGAGCCGACGCCTTTGATGATGGTGGTCGCCCGAAATACCGATCGGCGTATCGCAGCAGACAAAAGTGTCAATCCAGCATTTTTTTATGCAGCGATGCTGTGGGAAAATTATCTGTATCAATTGGCGAAATATAAAAAGCGTGGCTTACCGTTTCATGAAGCACAGATTAAGGCTGCCGAAAAAACCATTGACGCCCAGCGTATCAAAACTGCCATACCTAAGTTTGCCGAACAATTCATTACAGATATTTGGTTGCTTCAGCCTAAGCTTGTCAATCCAAGGGTGCGTGATATCGCTAATTTGGAGCGTCTGCCAAAATTTCGTGCCGCATTTGATTTTTTGGTACTCAGAGAAGGTTATGATACCCATCCATTATCTGAGCCGACCCAAAATATGGGTGCTTGGTGGCAGGCGTATCAGGACGCCAGTGCTGTTGATAAAGCGATCATGATTGAGGCGTTTGGTACGCAAGCAGGCACGCCAAAGCGTCGCCGTGATCGTAATGCCAAAAAAGATACCAAGACTCGTGAGCTTGAGCAGCTTAAAGAGTTGTCTTTGCGTAGTGACGATGAGCTAATCAAAACACGCCCTGAACCATTATTTGTGGTGGCGGGTGCAGAAGATTTGGTCAAAAAAACTAAAGCACGAACCAAATTGCCAACGCCTGCCGTGCCTACGCCTGTCTTTGAGCCAGTGAATTTTACACAAGCTGATTTTGAAAAATTGCTTGCCAATGATGAGCCGTATATTCCAGCATCTCGCCATCGTAAGCGTAAACCATCATCCACTTTATCCATCAAAGAGCGTGAACAAGGGTTGATCAAGCAGTCAGACGAGCATTGGTCTGGCTCTAAACAATCGGCTCAAACAAAAAAACCATCACGCCATCAATCTAAACAAGTTGATGGTGTCACTGATATTGAGCCTAAGCTTGTAGAAAATCAAGCCAAGCCAAAAAGAACACGCCGCCGTAAATCTAATGCCAAACCAAAGGCAGACAGCATATGACCACTTGTTTTATTGGACTTGGTGGCAACATTACCAATGAACTTGGCACTCCCACCGAGCATATCATCAACGCCGTACAAGCCTTCAAACAGTCGCCACATTTTACCGATGTGAAAATGTCATCACTGTATCAATCCAAAGCCTTTGGCATCACCGACCAACCCGATTTTATCAATGCGGTATTAAGTGCCAATACCAGCTTACCACCGCTTGAGTTGCTTGATTTTTGTCAAGGTCTTGAACAGACCGCCAAAAGAGTGCGATTGCGTCATTGGGGTGAGCGGTCTTTGGATGTGGATATTTTGTTATATGGTGATAAACGCATTCATCATGAACGGCTGACCGTGCCACATCAAGGCTTATTTGAACGAAATTTTGTGTTAATTCCAATGCTTGAAATTGATGAGTGTTTGCTGGTTAATGGGCAAAAATTGGCGGATTTAAATGAAAGTAACAGCTGGCAAGGTTTGAATAAACTGACATAAGTTTGGATAAACTACCATCAAAGGAGCAACACATGATCCCCATTGAAACGATTATCCAAGCCACCATGCTAAGTGCCGAAGAAATTAAACAGCTATGACTGAAACGGTCATCACTTAAACAGCCATTACCCTAAAAAGGCAATCCTATGAGCGACCAAGCCCCATCATCAATCACCCCCAAACCCAAAGCACCCATCACCCTATCTACTTTAAACAAACTAAAAGCAGAGGGTAAAACATTTTCTTGCCTAACTTGTTACGAGGCAAGTTTTGCTCACGCCATGCAGTTGGCAGACATTGACACCATTTTAATCGGTGATAGTCTGGGCATGGTTGTCCAAGGACAAAGCTCAACCTTGCCAGTGGGCGTTCAAGACATGGTTTATCACACTCAAAATGTGGTGCGTGGTAATTCTCATGCCTTAATCTTATGCGATTTGCCATTCATGAGTTATGCCACCTTATCTGATGCCATCACCAGTGCCAAGGCGGTCATGCAAGCAGGGGCGAATGTGGTCAAAATTGAAGGGGGCAGCGAGCTTAGCGACACTGTTAAGGTCTTGACCAATAACGGCGTGCCTGTGTGCGTGCATTTGGGATTAACGCCGCAGTCGGTCAATGTCTTTGGTGGCTATAAAGTACAAGGTAAAACAGACGCCCAAGCGGATAAATTGATGAGAGACTGTACGGCGGTGGTGAATGCTGGGGCGAGTCTTTTGTTGCTTGAATGCGTGCCAGCACCGCTTGCCAAAGCCGTTACCGAGCGGTTTGATGTGCCTGTCATTGGTATTGGGGCGGGTGTGGATACAGATGGGCAAGTGTTGGTCATGCACGACATGCTTGGCATTTATACCCGAAAACCTGCCAAATTTGTCAAGAATTTTTTGACCGATGACAGCAACCAAACCAAAGACATTGTTGGGGCGTTTAAGGCCTATCATCATGCAGTCAAGCAGCGTGCCTTTCCAACAAAACAGCACAGTTTTTAGGATAAAAACATGAACATCTGTCACACCATCAAAGACTTAAAAAACAAATTAAACCCCTTACGCAACCAAAAAATAGCCTTAGTCCCAACCATGGGCAATTTACATGATGGACATTTATCCCTTGTGAATCTTGCCAAGCAACATGCCGATGTTGTGGTGGTGAGTATCTTTGTCAATCCCACTCAGTTTGGGGCGGGTGAAGACTTTGCCAGTTACCCACGCACGCTTGATGACGATTGCCAAAAACTTGCCAAAGCTGGCGTGGCGTTGGTTTTTGCCCCAAGTGTGGACGAGATGTACCCTGTCTATCCGCCCAATGTTCAAATCCTATCAGGCAGCATCAGCAAGATATTATGTGGTCAGACACGCCCCACGCATTTTGACGGTGTGGGCTTGGTGGTGAGTAAGCTGTTTAATATCGTTCGTCCTGATGTGGCGGTATTTGGCAAAAAAGACTACCAGCAACTTGCCATCATTTACCAATTGGTGCAAGAATTAAATTTTGAGATTGACATTATTGGCGGTGAGATTGTCAGAGCCGATGACGGTTTGGCGTTATCGTCTCGCAACCAGTATTTGACCGAGCAAGAGCGTGCCATCGCCCCACGGCTGGCACAGGCCTTACAACAGCTTGCAGGTGGGTTAAAGTCTGCAAATTTTGCTGATTTTGATACGATGATACAAAAAACTAAAGATGAATTAACTCATGATGGTTTTACGGTGGATTATTTGCAAGTACTCAATCAGCAACTGCAACCTGCTAGCCGCCATGATAAAAACTTGGTGATTTTGACCGCTTGTTATTTGGGTGGGGCAAGACTGTTGGATAATTTGGAAGTTGCCTTAAATTAATGTTAATAATCCATGTTCATCTAAACCCATGTTCATCAAACCCATGTTCATCAAACCCATGTTCATCAAACCCATGTAACTGGTTTTGCTCATTTTGCTAAGGAAATATGATGCCCAAACTCATTGCCCCAAACTCAATCATTGTGGTGTCAGGGCGTTCAGGTTCAGGAAAAACCTCCGTACTCAACACCTTAGAAGATTTTGGCTATTATCCGCTTGATAATTTGCCTTTATCCATCGTGCCACTTGCCATAGAAAAATTGGTCAATGACAGCCAGATTCATCGCATTGCTGTGGGGATAGATGTCCGCACCCCCAAAGCGGATTTATCCAACTTTGGTCAAGTGTATGACAGCTTGATACAAACCTATGGCAAGACCGCTTTGAGTGTGTTATATACCACCGCCCAAGATGATGTACTGGTCGCGCGCTATGATGCCACTCGCCGAGTACATCCATTGATGGCGATGGCTGGCAATCTGCCCAATGCCATTCAAAAGGAAACCGCGCTGCTTGAACCGATTGCCTGCCATGCCGATATCAAAATTGACACCAGTTTGTTAAACATTCATGAGCTAAAAAACAGCCTAAGACAACATTTGGGCGTGGATAATCATATCATCGTTAATGTGCTGTCGTTTGGGTTTAGGCATGGCACGCCAAAAGATGCTGATTTTGTCTTTGATGTGCGTACCTTGCCAAACCCACATTGGCAGATGGATTTGCGTCCTTTGACAGGGCTTGATGCACCTGTGCAGGAATTTTTTGCTCAATTTTCTGCCGTGCATGAGATGACGCATGACATCAGCACATTTTTATTAAAGTGGCTGCCTGATTTTATTGAGAACAATCGCCATTTTGTGACCATTGCCATTGGTTGTACAGGGGGTAAGCACCGCTCGGTATTTGTCAGCCAAGCGGTGGGGGAGATATTAACTGGTCATTTGCCTGATAAAATGCAGGTGAATGTTAAGCACCGTGAAAAATCTTTTTGGTGAGTTTATGAATGCGATGATAAAAAAATTATTACAAGGGCAAGCGGTAGAGTGGCGAGCGTTGGGGGAGGTTGCCAAAAAAATTTCATCAGGTGGTACGCCTAAAACAGGCATTCCTGAATACTATAATAATGGCGAAATCCCTTGGCTTCGTACCCAAGAAGTTAATTTTAATGATATTTATGACACAGGCGTAAAAATTACAGAACCAGGTGTTAAAAATTCAAGTGCAAAATGGATACCTGCAAATTGCGTTATTATAGCAATGTATGGGGCAACTGTTGGGCGTGTTGGTATCAATAAAATTCCAATGACAACCAATCAGGCATGTGCAAATATTGAAGTAAATGAAGAAATTGCTGAATATCGCTACGTATATTACTGTTTAGCCAATCAATATGAATATATTAAATCACTGGGAACGGGTTCTCAAACCAATATTAACGCTCAGATTGTCAAAAAACTTAAAATCCCAATCCCACCCCTATCTGTTCAAAGTCAAATCGTTGCCATTTTGGACACATTTGACACGCTGACCCAATCCATCAGCGAAGGTCTGCTCAAAGAAATAAAGCTGCGTCAAAAGCAATATGAGTATTACCGTGAGCAGTTATTAAATTTTAAAGCGACGATTTAACAATTTAACGATTTAAACAATCATGATTAAAAGGTTATTATTCATGAATGTCGAAACACCCAACCCAAAAACCGCCAAACATATGGCGACAAGCGTGATTTTTATGCTGTCTGTGATGGCAGGTACGCCCAGCTGGGCAACCGATGGCGATGCTGTTCAAACCAGTCAAGACAGCACCATCGTACAACAAGCCGATGAGTTTTTTGAATTGGCGGTTCGCTATGATCAGGCATCAGATTACCCCATGGCGGTGCGTGAATACCAAAAAGCGGCCGAACTTGGGCATTACGAGCGATGTATAATTTGGCGGTTGCCTATTTTCAAGGTGATGGCGTTAAGCAAAATTATCAAAAGGCAGCAGTAGCAAAACAGTGGTTTTTGGTCTCGTGTCAGTTGGGCTTATCTGATGGGTGCATCAAGCATGATAATTTTGATAAATTAACCACAAATTAATGATAAATTAACGACAAATATAAGGTATCTTATGATTGATTGGTCAAAAATGGACATGCGAGTGTCTCGCACTGAGATTAAAAAATCCCATGAGCGTTTGCAAGCATTATCCGAACCGCTTGCCAAATTGTCCAAAAAACAGCTTGCCAATTTGCCAGTAAGTGAATATTTTTTGGATGAATTAAAGCATTTAACCAATATAGACAGCCATGCCGCCAAAAACCGCCAAATCAAACGAGTGGGTAAACTTATCATTGAAGAAAACCGCCACGCGCTAACGCAGGCGTTATTTGAATGTCAATTTACCCCCGAGCAAATTGCCAAGATTGAAACATGGTATGACCGCCTAAAACTGTCTGATGAAAGCACCATTAAGCAGTTTGTTAAGCAATTTAAAAAGGCGGAATATAACAGTATTTATCAACTGCTTTTGTGGATAGAATACGCCAAACATTTGGGCGATGATGAGCTATTGGCTGAAAGCGTGGCGGATTTTGAAAGTTATGTTAAAGAAGTGGCGATATTGTCTAAATGATGATTTGATGGCTGGGTTTTGTCTTGGCATGAGTACAATATCAGCCAATCACCAAAATACCGATAGATCATCGGTATTTTGGGCAGGCGAAATAAACGCACAGATTGGCTGATTTTAACATTTGTGGGTTATTGTTTTTCTTCACGCACTTTATTAATCAAAAAATCCACGACTTGAGGCACTTTGGCATCTTCACCGGAAACCACATACTTACCATGAACAACCACAGCAGGCACGCCAGATAGACCATAGCGTGTCGCAGCTGCTTTGGCGCGCTCGATTTTGGTGGTTACGGCAAAAGAATTATACAGGCTGTCAAATTTTGCCTTATCGATGCCTTTAGAGGCGTACCAGTTACCAAGCTCTTGTTGTGAACTGATAATGTTGCGATTGCCATCTTTGTGGACGGCATCAAATAATGCTTGATGGGTTTTTTCTTGGGCGTCTAGTTGCTGGGCAGCATAAAAGCCACGAGCACCCACTTCCCACACTGGATTCATCGCCGCAGGTGTCTGAAAAAATGCCACATCAGCAGGGCGTGTTTTTGCCCATTTTTGCATATGTGGCTCAAGATGATAGCAATGTGGGCAACCGTACCAAAAAAATTCACGCACCACAATGACGTCACCTGCGATAGTTTCAGGATTGGGTAATACTTTATAGTCCTGACCTTCGACAAAGTTTGCTTGTGCCAAAGTTGCAACACTTAGCATGGTTGTGAGTAATGCTGTTTTTAATGCAAATTTCATAAAATTTCCTTGTTGTAAGATAAAGCCTAAAATCTGATGATGATATCAATGTTAAAGACAAAAATCTGATGAGCTATAGTTTATCGTATTTTTTGTCAAATGTGGCAACAGTTTTCTTAAGGTTTCGTTGCAGATTGTGTAAATTTTTTGCCATCAGTGTGCGGCCTACGCTGGTTTATTTTGGTATGATCTTGATGGTTTCATCATGGATTGTATTTGATTTTTAAGAGTTTTGGGTGCTTAAGATGAGTAATGATGACCTTAAATTGTAAAAGTAGTCAAATACCGTTAAAAATGATAAAATAAAAAAATTTAGCCAAATAAAACAAAACCAAAGGATGATGCCATGCAAAGTCATGATACTGCCACCATCAACAGCATAAACTCTGCCAGCGATACCAACCAAGCGATCAATAATGCTGATTTTGACGAAATTAGTAAATTCACCAAATTGGCGGATGAGTGGTGGGATCGCATGGGTGCGTTTAAATCATTGCATGATATCAACCCACTGCGTCTAAACTGGATTGAAGATCGTGTGAATGACTGTTATGGTTCATCGTTGGTTGCCAAATCGGTGGTAGATATCGGCTGCGGTGGGGGGATTTTGGCACATTCGATGGCGGTGCGTGGTGCGAGCGTTTTAGGGATTGACTTGGGTGATGAAAACCTAAAAGCGGCCGGTATCCACGCCGCCAAAACAGGCATAGATGGGCTTGATTTTCGCTGCGTTGCTGCAGAGGAGTTGGCGGCAGAACACGCTTCTGGTTTTGATGTCGTGACTTGTATGGAGATGCTTGAGCATGTGCCTGATCCTAGTGCGATTGTGCAGGCGTGTTATGATTTATTAAAGCCAGGTGGTGTGTGTGTGATGAGTACCATTAATCGCAACCCAAAATCTTATCTGTTTGCGATCATTGGTGCTGAATATGTCTTAAATTTGGTGGATAAAGGGACGCACGATTGGCATAAGTTCATCACGCCAGCGGAGTTAGACCAAATGGCGATGAGCGTTGGTTTTCAAAGATGTGATTTGACGGGTCTGCATTATAATCCTATTACCCAGCATTATTGGCTGTCTAATAAAAATGTTGATGTCAATTATATGATGGCATTTACCAAACCAAACACACAAACAGATACCCCAAAACACACCTAAGGAAGCTTTATGACACAGCCCATTCAAGCCGTGTTCTTTGATTTGGACGGTACATTGATTGATACCGCACCTGATTTTGTTCGTATCATTCAGCAGATGTGTGCCGATGAGGGACTATCTGCCCCCAGTGAAGCAGCGATACGAGAGCAGGTGTCAGCAGGCGCGCGTGCTATGGTTCAGCTGATGTTTGCCGAGCAACTTGGGCAAATCTGTGATGACGATCCACGACTATTAAGCCGCCGCCAAGCTTTTTTGGATCGTTATGAAATCGATGTTTGTGTAGATAGCCGAGTATTTGAGGGGCTTGAGGTCTTACTTGAAAAACTCGAGGGGTATCGTATCCCTTGGGGCATTGTTACCAATAAGCCACGCTATTTGACAGAAAACTTATTGGACAAGCTAAATTTATCATCACGATGTGGTGTTTTGGTCTGTCCTGATGATGTCAAAAATCCCAAACCTGACCCTGAGCCTTTATATTTGGCGTGCCAAAAAATTGGCGTTGAACCGTTGGCATGTATTTATATTGGTGATCATCGCCGAGACATTGAGGCAGGGCGGGCTGCTGGTATGCAGACAGCCATCGCAGGGTTTGGTTATTTATCGGCAGCGGATTTGGCAAGTATCGATACTTGGGGTGCTGATGTTATCATGCAGACACCCAAAGCGTTGACGGATTGGGTTTTGCAACAAGTTTTATAAGGTGACTTTCATTGTCGCTTAAGTGGGTTATTGTTGGACCCAAAAGGTATTATATTACCTTATTTTCTTCTCATAAATTTCATATCAATTTAACATAGAGCTAACAAAAAGCTCAATTAGCCACTGGATAAAACATGACAACCATGCGTTCACATGATGCAATTCGTGATTTTCAATTCACCAAAGACAGTCTAAAAGATAAAATTATTTTGGTGACAGGTGCAGGCGATGGGATAGGCAAAGTTGCTGCTTTGACTTATGCCAAATGCGGTGCAACGGTTCTTTTGCTGGGTAAAACTCAATCAAAACTTGAAGTGGTTTATGATGAAATTGAGGCACTTGGGTTGGCGTTGCCTGCCATTTTGCCCATGGATCTTGAGCGGGCAGATTTTGCACAGATGCAAAAGCTGGCAGGCTTAATTGAAAAAGAATTTGGACATCTTGATGGCGTGCTACATAATGCAGCCATTTTGGGGGCATTGACGCCACTTGAGATGTACGATCCGATCACCTTTGAGCAGGTCATGCGGGTGAATATGACAGCCGTATTCATGCTGACCCAAAGCCTAATTCCGCTACTGCGTGCAGCCCAAAGCGGCTCGGTGGTATTTACAAGCAGCAGTGTGGGTGCAAGACCAAGAGCGTTTTGGGGTGCTTATGCACTCTCAAAACAAGCGGTTGAAGGTATGGCAACCATTTTCACCCAAGAAACCCAAAACATGACAGCACTTCGGTTTAATTGTATCAATCCTGGTGCAACTCGTACCAATATGCGTGCACATGCTTTTCCAGGTGAGGACCCTTATACACTTAAGACGCCTGAGGATATCATGCCAGTTTATGTGTATTTGATGACAGATGAGGCAAGCGGTATTAAAGGTCAAGTGATTGATTGCCAACCAAAAAATACTTAGCTAATCAAGCCAACACAAATAGCATCATGACTATCATCAAATCAGCCTTAACCTACACTCTTTAAACCAGTCGTGGCAAATTTTTTAACCAAAACTTCACCAAATGGGTGTTACTGTGAGTTTGTTTCAAAACTTTATGATTATTCTTGTACTGATTTTGACATCGAGTTTTTTCTCGATTTCAGAAATTGCTTTGGCAGGTTCAAGAAAAATCAAACTTAAATTACTGGCAGAATCAGGCGATGACCGTGCCGAGAAAGTCTTAAAATTGCAAGAAAATTCAGCTGATTTTTTTGCCACTTCACAAATTGGCCTAAATGCTGTCGCCATTTTGGGCGGTTCGGTTGGTGAAAGTGCCTTGCGTCCTTATTTTTCCGAATGGATTGGCTTGGTATATCAAGGGATTTGGCTTGACAGCATCGCTTTTTTTTCGTCGTTTGTTTTGGTAACACTGCTATTTATTTTATATGCTGACCTGATTCCCAAACGCATTGCAATGATTAATCCTGAGCGAGTGGCTTTGGTGGTCATCAATCCGATTTTATGGACAATTCGTGTGGTCAAGCCCTTGGCATGGATCATCAATACCATCGCAGATGTGACTTTTCGGCTTTTTAAATTTGATACGGCTCGTGATGACAGTATCACCTTTGATGATATTTCTGCCATTGTTGATGCTGGGGCAGAGGCTGGCGTTTTGATGGAACAAGAACAGCACTTTATCGAAAATGTTTTTGAACTTGAAGAACGCACCGTGCCATCATCGATGACGGCTCGTGAGGATGTGGTATATTTTGCACTCAGTGAAAGCGAGGAGAGTATTCGTCAAAAGATTGCCGATTATCCTTATTCTAAATTTTTGGTCTGTAATGAGCATATCGACCAAGTCATCGGTTATGTCGATACCAAGGATATTTTGGTACGAATTTTAAGCGAACAGCCAATTTTTCAGCTGAATGAATCTACCATTCGTAATGTACTGATTATTCCAGATACACTCACTTTATCCGAGCTTTTGGATAAATTTCGTGCCAGTAATGAAAAAATGGCGGTAGTCATTAATGAATATGCATTGGTTGTTGGGCTAATTACACTATCAGATATTATGATGACTGTCATGGGCGATTGGGCAGCCGCTGAGCCTGAAGATTTACAAATCATTCGCCGTGATGAAAATTCATGGCTGATTGATGGGATTACGCCGATTGATGATGTTAAACATGCCCTTGATATTAATGAGTTTCCTGATTGGGATCACTATGAGACGCTGGCGGGCTTTATTATGTATCGCCTGCGTAAGATTCCACGCCCTGCAGACTGGGTAGAGCATGAGGGCTTTAAATTTGAGGTGGTAGATATCGACCATTATAAGATTGACCAACTTTTGGTAACTCGCCTAGAGCAACTGCCCAAGCACGAAGACTAAGATTCATCTTCTGCCTTTATGCACACAAAGTTCAGTGGTTCATTGTCTGATTTGATAAGCGATTGGCTTCATCGACAAGTATCATTATCATAAGGAGCCTGTATGGCATCAAATACACGATTTGGTTTACCCATTTGGTCAATGCTCTTGCCATTGGTGGCTTGGGGGTTATTTTTTGTGGGCATAAAAACCCATCTGCTGTTACAAATTTTGGGGGGCGTGTTTTTAATTGGTAGTGTGTTATCGGCAGTTTATCACACAGAGGTGGTCGCGCATAAGGTCGGAGAGCCTTTTGGTACCATTATTTTAGCGTTAGCCATTACCATCATTGAGGTCGCACTCATCATCTCGCTGATGGTCGCAGGCGGGGATAATGCGGCGTATTTACCTCGTGATACGGTTTTTGCAGCAATTATGTTGATTTTAAATGGGATTCTTGGGATGTCGCTGATGATTGGCGGTCTAAAACATCGAGAACAATTTTTTGGGCAAAAATCTGCCAGCACCGCATTAATTACACTGGTCTCAATTTTGGTGATGACCTTAATTTTACCAAATTTTACCACTTCCACCACGCAAGGCACTTATTCATCAGCACAGCTTATGTTTGTGGCGGTGGCCTCTTTGGTATTGTATGGTTCATTCATCATGGTTCAGACAGTGCGTCATCGTGATTATTTTTTGGCAGCTGATGATGATTTGGATCACCATGCCCAACCACCAAGCACAAAGATTACAACCATCAGCTTTATATTTTTGTTAATCTGTTTGGGCATTGTGGTCATGCTTGCCAAGAGCCTAAGCCCTAGCATTGAGGCGGCAGTTGCTTATATGGGTGCACCTGTCGCGTTGGTTGGGGTGATCATTGCAGCGGTGGTGTTACTGCCCGAGGGATTGGCGGCATTAAATGCGGCACGCCACAATCGTTTTCAGACCAGCTTAAACTTAGCATTAGGTTCAGCATTGGCAAGTATTGGCTTAACCATTCCTGCTGTCACCATTGTTTGCTTAATTTATGATATTCCATTGGTGCTAGGTTTAGATGGTAAATCTATGGTATTGCTTGGTTTATCAACTTTTATTGTCATGCTGTCACTTAATCAAGGACGCACGAACATTTTATACGGCATTGTATTGTTGGTGAATTTATCGGCGTATGTTTTCACCATCATTGCACCATAAATGACTGCGATTGTCGCCCCTTGAATTCTAGTCAAATGATGGGCAATATTTTGGGTTGTCTCATGAAAATATCGCCACTCATCTTAATGTTAAATCGTTTATCATTAAGATGAGTTGTTTTTTATCTTGCATTTTAAAAATTATTATTTATAATAACTGCTAATATGTTTATTACTATTTATAATTAAAAGGAATTGCGGTGAGTGTAACTCTAAGACAGCTCAAAGCCTTTTTGTTGGTAGCTGAACAAAATAGTTTTACCAAAGCAGCCGAGACATTGTGTCTCACACAATCAGCATTGTCTGGATTAATCAAAGAGCTTGAACAGAATTTGGGTGTCAAATTATTTGACCGCACAACTCGCAAACTGCATTTATCTGATGCTGGTATGCGACTTTTGCCACAAGCTCGGCGTGTGCTTAATGAGATGTCAGTTTTAAATGAAAAGGTGAATAACCTAAAATCACTGCATCAAGGGCATGTGCGTTTGGCAGTTTCGCAACAATTATCAGCAAGCACGATGCCAAAATTTGTGGCAAAGTTTTGTGATATTCACCCAAATATTCAAGTGACACTCACCGATTGCTCGGTTGATGATGTGGTGGAGCATATTGAAAATCTAGAAGCAGATTTGGGCGTTGCCCCAGAGCGGGTGCATTCTGATGATTTGCAGGCGGTGGTGTTATTTTCTTCGCCATTTTATTTGGTGTTGCCTGCCACTCACCCATTTGCCAAAAAAGATGTTTTGCGTTGGACGGATTTATTGAATGAACGGCTGATTACGCTTAATGGCCCGTTTATTAAAAGTCTACAAAATGAACTGCCTGCTCAAATTTCAAGCCGTATTTTTAACTCTGAGTTTGAGGTAAATTTTTTATCAACTGCACTTGGAATGACCCGAATGGGACTTGGCGTAACCTTATGCCTATTATACGCTGCTGAATGGGTGGAGCAAAATGGCTTGGTGATGCGTCCTATTGCCGACCCTGTGGTAGAGCGTAAATTTTTATTATATACGCACAAAAATCGCTCATTATCACCTGCAGCGTTGGCATTTAAGGAGTTTTTAGAACACAATGCCCATGAATTTTTAGTCAGTCATTCAAAAGTATCAGGTATCTAAGCTGCCATTGTGATGATACATTGTGTGACAAATTTTATGCCAAACTTTTGCCCAAAAGGGTTGAAATTTGCATTATACTAAATAAGTTTTAATCAACTTAACAATTAAAAGGATGCATCAATGTTTGAACATGTAACCACTTATGCAGGCGACCCAATTTTAGGCTTGATGGATAAATATGCCCAAGACCCACGCACTGACATTAAAGTCAATCTTGGTGTGGGCGTGTACTATACCGAAGATGGTCAATTGCCTGTACTTGAATGCGTCAAAACCGCCGAATCCAAAATCACCAATCCACCTCGTCCACGAGGATATTTGCCAATGGATGGTTTGCCAGGTTATCGTAAGGCATGCCAAGATTTGTTATTTGGTAAAAATCATCCTGCAGTTTTAGAGGGGCGTGTTGCCACTATTGCAACTTTGGGCGGTTCTGGTGCGTTAAAGGTTGGTGCTGATTTTATCCATGAGTGGTTTCCTAATGCCAAATGCTATGTGTCAGACCCAACTTGGGCAAATCATGTGGGTATTTTTGAGGGTGCAGGTTTTGAGGTGGCAAAGTATCCTTATTATGACCCAAAAACCATTGGCGTAAAATTTGATGAGTTGTGCGAATTTTTCAAGACTTTAAATGAAAATGATGTAGTGCTACTACACCCATGTTGCCATAACCCAACTGGTGTGGATTTGACCCGTGAACAGTGGAATGTGCTATTACAAATCGTCAAAGATAAAAAACTTATTCCATTTATGGATATTGCCTATCAAGGTTTTGGCGATGATATGGATGGTGATGCGTATGCCATTCGTCGTGCGGTGGGGTTGGGATTGACGGTATTTGTCTCTAATTCATTTTCAAAAAACTTGTCACTTTATGGTGAGCGTGTGGGCGGTTTATCTGTCGTTGCACCAACCAAAGAAGAAGCAGATGTGGTACTTGGTCAATTAAAATTTACCGTCCGTCGCATTTATTCAAGTCCAGCTGCACACGGCAACTATGTTGTTGATGCGGTCATGAATGATGAAGCATTATTCGCGTTATGGATTGGTGAGGCATATGAAATGCGTGACCGCATTCGTGATATGCGTCAAAAACTCCAAGAAGCATTAAGCAATAAACTGCCTGAGCGTGATTTTAGCTATTTTACCAAACAGCGTGGTATGTTTAGCTTTACAGGACTAACCAAAGAGCAAGTGATTCGTTTGCGTGAAGAATTTGCGGTATATATGGTTGAAAATGGGCGTATGTGTGTGGCAGGTCTGAATAATTCTAATGTAGAATATGTTGCCAGTGCTATGGCTGAAGTGCTTAAGTAAGCTAAGTCACCTGTCATAAAACCAAGCACCAAATTTTTAAAAATTTGGTGCTTTTTGACAGTTAAATGATAGTCAAGATGGGCTAGTCTTAGGCTAAAAAATCACACAATATCAGAGCAATCCCCAATTTAGCACAACAGGTTTTAATGATTGCGACAAATTTCGTGATGTTTCATGTGAAACCTAAAACCTAAAAGGTCATTTAAATTACCCCATAAAAATAACCATAAATATCACAACACGCCCAAATCTTCGACGATTTGGGCGTGTTGTTTGGCTTAAGCTTACCTGATTAATAGTTAGGCTTGGCTGCGTAGATACTGGGTTAGCAACGCCACAGGACGACCTGAGGCGGTATTGGTGCTACCACTCTTCCAAGCAGGACCTGCGATATCAAGATGTACCCAAGCTTGACCTTCTTTGATGAACCTTTGCAAGAAACATGCTGCGGTAACTGAACCTGCTTCACGCCCACCAATATTTTGGACATCAGCAATTTTTGAATTAATCTGCTCATCATAGGCATCATCTAAAGGCATATGCCAAACCAAATCACCCGTATACTTACTGGCTGCTTGCAGGGCAAAGAGTGCATCTTCATCATTACTGTACATGCCTGAACGAACGCTGCCCAGTGCAATCACGCAAGCACCAGTTAAGGTAGCTGTATCGATGATAATGCGTGCATCGTAATGCTCTTGGACATAGCAAAGTGCATCACACAGCACCAAGCGACCTTCGGCATCGGTGTTTAAAATTTCAACAGTAGTACCATTCATAGCGGTAACAACATCACCTGGGCGAGCTGAACGAGATGAAGGCATATTTTCAGCACAAGCAAGTACAGCGACCAAATCAATTTCAAGTCCAGCTTCGGCGACTGCTCGCACAGTACCCAAGATAGAGGCAGCACCACCCATATCAAATTTCATCTCTTCCATGCCAGCGGCAGGTTTTAGTGAGATGCCACCTGAATCAAAGGTTAGACCTTTACCAACCAAAGCAAATGGCTTATCTAGCTTAGCTTTTTTATCGGATTTTTTGGATTTGCCATAATACTCGATAACGGCAAGTTTGCCTTCTGCATCTGAGCCTTGTGAGACAGCAAGAAAGCACCCCATGCCAAGTTTCTTCATGTCTTTTTCATTCAGCACGGTAACCGAAACGGTATCGGCATAATCCTTGGCAAGTTGTTTGGCTTTTTTTGCAAGCTCGCTGGGGTTAAGCACATTGGGAGCTTCATTGGCGACATCTCGTGCGGTGGTAATACCAGCAGCAGTTGCTTGAGCAAATACAAGTGCTTTATCATAGTCGGTTTGAGTGTCTTTATTACTGATGATAACAATTTCACGCAAAGTATCGGCATCTTTTGGTTTGGTTTTGTGATGCTCAAAACGATAGCTTGCACCAATTAAGGCGGTGACAAATTGTGTAAAGTGAATTTGGCAAATGGTATCACCCCACAAAATTGCCGCACTTTGAGAATTTTTAATCACATCATAAGTTGCCACGGCAACTTTAGCGATATTATCAGCAAGCTTATCAAGTTTACCCACGCCAACAATACTGATGGCTGGAGATGCTTGGTCATCTAAAGCATAGTCGGTAACGCTTTTACCAAGCGTGCCTTTAAAGTGGCTTTGCTGGATAAGTGCTGTGGCGCGTGATATATATTGGGCATCACCCAAATTACCCAAAATTTGACCTTCATCGTTAACAAAGACCACAACAATGGGTAAGGGTTTGTTTTTGGTGGCTTTTTTTAAGGTCAGCGTATTTTTGACGCTGATTTGAAATGTATGTGCTGGCATATCTTTTCCTTATTATATGTGAATGACCGAAGCTGGTGTTTTGGGGTGATGATGCACCAACGCCAGTTTCCAAGCTTAGTGTAGCATAAATGGCGTCATGACAAAATCAAATTTCATCCAAGATGCAAAATTTATGGGCTTAAATTTATAGGTTGATACGGGGTGTTTTGATCCATGTTTCTTGGTTGGTATCAATGATAAGACCAAGTGATTTTAAGCGTTTATCAATGGCACATGATAGGGTGTATTTGGGCTGAAAACATTGGCAACAAAATAAACTTAGCAAATCACTTAAAACCGTTGTGGTTTTTTGTTATCATAAGAAATTTGTTGGCCACTTTTTGGAGCTTGTGCTTTTTGATTTTACGCTGCCATATTTTACGCCGTTATATGACCACACAAGTCGCTTCAACCACTGCCTTAGTTTTGGGATTTTTGGTAGTGATATTGCTGGGCGGTCGTCTGATTCGCTATTTTGGGATGGCGGCAGAAGGTGGGCTTAATGTTGGCGTTTTGTTTCGTCTGATTGGTTATAATTTTCCCTATTTTCTTGAGCTGATTTTACCGTTGTCTTTTTTTATTGGTTTAATGTTGGTATTTGGGCGGTTGTATACAGATCATGAGATGACGGTAATGAATGCCAGTGGTATCAGCCGAGGGCGTGTGGCACGACTGCTTATGCCGTTGGTGGTTGTGCTGATGTGTATTGAAGGTTGGGTGTCTATGGTGGCTAAGCCTTGGGGTATGGAGCGTGCTACCAATATTTGGCAAGAGCAGTCAGTGGCTCAGGTTTTTGATTTGATTCGCCCCCAAGAATTCATCAGCAGCGGCGATTATCACCTGTATGTGGGTGAGATGGGTGCCAATCGTGAGTTCTTAAAAGATGTCATCATCATTCAGATGCATACTGCCGAACCAAGTGATATCCAATCAAGACAATCCCATAAAAGAGATTCTATCATTTTTGCCAAATCTGCCACACATGTTGAAACTGGCAATGGGCAAATTCAGCTAGACTTGCAACAAGGTCGACGCTATGAAGTAGATCCAACAAGTCGCCAATACAGTCAAATTGGCTTTGAACGCTATCGCATGACTTTATCTGTCAAGCCTCCTGAAGGCACCAGCCACATACGCATTGAAGGCGTGAGTACCACTGAACTTTTGTCAATCATTCAAGGTCACTCCAAGCGTGATAATCCTCAAGAAGCATACGCCGAGCTTGGCTATCGTCTGAGCATGCCTTGGCTGATTTTATTGGCAATCTTATTGGCGACACCTTTGTCTTATGTGCGACCACGCCAAGGTAGATGGTATAAACTGGTGCCAGCGATTTTGATTTATGTTGCGGGCGTGCTTGTGGTAATTTCTTTAAAAGATACCATCGCCAAAGGCAAGCTTTCACCCGTGATTTATCTGGCTGCTTTATTGATGATGATGGTCGTGGCGATGTATCTGAATTACCATCAGCAAGTGATGATGCGGCTTCGTCTTAGGCGTCAAGGTGGAGATGTGGCATGAAATCATGGATTTTACCAAAATATGTCATCCGCTCAGCACTGCTTGCCATGGCAGGTGCTGTGGTGGGTTTATGGCTTGTACAGATGGTATTTGCTTATTTGGCCGAGCTTGATAATATCAGTGAAACATATACGCTGACCGATGCACTGCTATTTATTTTGTATCGCTCGCCTTATTTTTTGGTGCAATTTATCCCAACTGGCACACTTTTGGGGGCAGTCATTGGTTTGGGCTTGCTTGCCAATCACAGTGAGCTTATCGTGATGCGAGCTGCTGGCATGAGCATATATCGTATCGTCAGCTGGGCGATGTTGCCTGCGGTCATTTTTGTTGTCATATCGCTGGGTGTCAATCAATTTGTCCTGCCTACCGCCAATCAGCATGCCGCTGCCATCAGAGCAGATACCATTTATGATAAGCTTATCACGATTGATGGCTATTGGTCAGTCAATCATGATGGCGATAATCAAGATGTGGTTTATATCAGCTATGCCGACAACGAAGGTGGGCTTGGAGAGGTCAAACGATATCAGCTCAAAGATGGTCAGCTAATCGCTGCACTCAAAGCAAAATCAGGCGTATATTTGCCACAGTCTGATGATGTGATGAATGCACAAAAAGCCCGCTATACTTGGCAGTTATCAGGCATTGATGAGATTGGCATCGGTACATCACAAGTGCAACAAGCACACAGCGAAGGCAAAATACTGACCTTACCGATTGCACCGACCGATGTGTATTTATTGACCAAAGAGCCTGAAGATTTATCACTTAGCAGTTTGTACGCCCACAGGCAGCTCATGGCACATCAAGGCACACGCTCACTGCGTCATGAATTGGCATTTTGGCAAAAGCTACTTTCGCCCTTTGCGGTGCTTTCGTTAGTATTGGTGGCATCATCATTTGTCTTTGGTTCACTGCGTTCCCAAGGCTTGGGACTGCGAGTGGTCTTGGCACTTTTAACGGGTCTTTTATTTAGTTATTTGACTGATTTGACGGGCTTTGTGGCTTTGGCAACGGGTCTTTCGCCACTGTTAATGGCACTGGTGCCGATCGTGCTATCAGCGATGGCGGGTATGTATTTACTAAATCGCAAATCAAGCTAAACTGGGTGTAACCTAAGTTTAGCTTAATCGGTGACGCTTGGCGGTCGTGATGCAGGTTTGATAGCGTTCATTGACACGGGTGGCAAACCAATTGGTATCAAAGTCTCGGCTAAGCTTGGGCCCTGAAATGACAACTTTTGGCATAATGGCATAAGTAGGCTCTCGCCCAAATTTACTGGCAAACATATCATTCACCGCACGATAAGTGATGGTTTTTTCAAAATCACGAGTTTTTTCTTTTTTAAAATCAGATCGGATTTGTTGTGCGTTGATGGGTTTTGATGCGGTAGCAAGTAAAGCGATGGCGGCAGTTTCGGTAGAGGATATTTTGCTTATGGGGCTGCCATCTTTATAAAGCAATAAATCTCCATCAATGGCTAAGCTTTCACCACTTAAAGTAGCGATCCGCTGCTGAAAGGCAGCATTTCGGCTTGAATACATACCCGAATTATAATCAGCAAAACGGTATAAAGGCTTGTCATAATTTGCCTGATATACCATTAATCGATGTATGCCATAATAAAGCCCGCCATAGCGTGTGTATAAATCGGCACGCAAATCCCGATCGCTCATGCTGGCACGGCGATGTGCTCGTGCGTAGTCGATATGTACCTGCATAGAACCAAGTGTTGTGACAGGGTTGATGCGTTCATCAATGCCTTGTCCTGAGAGTTTTGTGATGTTGGTTAAAGGGGCTATTTTATAGGTTCTGGTAAAATAATCAAAAATCTCTCGGTATAGCTCATCAAGCTGTTTTTCGGTTTTTACAGCTTTGATTTGTTTGATGAAGTTGTTTTTTGGCGTTGGGCGTGTCTCAAGCATGTTGCGAAATACGCCTGCCATATTTTTACCAAGTTTATCCTCTAGCTTGTCATCAATGGCTTTTAGGGCAGCATTGCCTAAGTTTGGGACGCTGGGATCGGCATGAAAATTTGATTCTTGGTCAATGACAGCGATAGCGGTACAGATATTTTGTGCGGTTTTCGGTAGTGATAATTCATCAAAAATATCGCCAATATCAGTTGCCCATAGCTTGGCGTTATTGACACGCTTGGGGATTAATTTGGTGATTTGGGCATCGCTGAGCGTAGGTTTGTCTGTGATGGTCTGCTTGACTGCATCACAGCCTGACAGAACCACGGCACACAATAAAATACTAGTAGGATACATTTTATGCATCTGGTCTACATCCCAAAATATTTACACAAGAAACACTAAAGACAGTGGAGCAGATGATGCTCAAAAAGGCATCTTATAGTAATTTGACAGTTAATTTTCGTCAAGTGCTTGTACAAAAATACACCATTGTGCAAGAAGTTTGTACCAATTTAAGCACAATCATTTTGGCATACACTGTCAAGCAATGCTTCAGGCAAATTAGCTACTGGTAAAGATACTTGGGTCATCATGCAATCGCATCAACCCTTCTTGCTGCGTTGAAGCGATAAGTTTGCCATCTTGCCAAAATTGACCATGGTTTAGACCCTTGGCGTGGCTTGTGGTATCGCTCCACATGTCGTAGAGTAGATATTCGGTCATATCAAAAGGGCGATGGAAATGTATGGAATGGTCAATACTAGCCATTTGCAGACCTTGTGTCATCAGGCTTAGCCCATGACTCATTAAACCTGTGCTGACCAAATAATAATCAGACACAAACGCAAGTAGTGCTTGATGAATGGCAACTGGCTGCTCCCCAATATCAGCGATACGCACCCAATTGGCTTGGCGTGGACGCTCAGGCTTGGGTGTCACAGGGTCTCGTGGTGTGACGGGGCGGATTTCGACATGACGCTGACGCATAAATCTTGCTTTGAGTGGTTCGGGAATTTTATGTAAATAATCCGCTTTGAGTTCTTGCTCGGTTTTTAGGCTTTCAGGGGGTGGATAATCAGGCATGGTTTCTTGGTAATCAAGCCCGCCTTCCATGGGCGAAAATGAGGCAATCATCGAAAAAATGACCTGTTCATTGGTCGTATGATTACCGTTTTTGTCGGTGGTTGGCACATATTGCACCGCAATGACTTCTCGAGCTGATAAACTGCGTCCATCACGCAAGCGGCGTACTTGATAGATGACTGGTAGACGAATATCGCCACCTCGTAAAAAATAACCATGTAGGCTATGACAAGGTTTATCAATCGTTAATGTGTTAGCACCAGCAAGCAGCGCTTGGGCAAGTACTTGTCCACCAAACACTCTAGGCCCAACATAGTCAAAACTTGGACCTTCAAAAACATCATCACCAATGCGTTTTAGATGTAGAGTATTTAATAGATCTGTGATTTGTGTCTTGACAGCTTCAGGTGCTAGAGCATAGCGTTCAAAAGAAAATTTCATATGACTCATTAAGTGTTGCGTGTTGGTTGACTGATATTATCATCAATTTGGTTGGGTGATGACCTTAAAATATCTTTGGCATAAATTAAAAACTGTCAAAATTATACCACTTTTTTATCAATTTTTTAGGTAAAAAATCCAAACAATGATAGAATAAAAATTCACTTCTTTGTATTGATTAATTTATGCAAAAACTTGTAAATTTGTTCAAAAAATCTGGCAGCCAACCAAGTGCGTTACCCAAACCGCCCCAAAATAGCCAAGATCATGGCAATGAACGCACACCAAGCCCTTATCGCCGTGCTTCAACCAAAGGATTATCGCTTGTGGTTAAGCCAGCTTTATTAGGTGAGATACCAAAGATTGATGATAAAGTACCGACTTTTTATGTGATTCGGTCGTATTCACGCTCAAACAGTCTGCTTGTTGGTATGCAAACCGAGGCACTGGGTTTACCTGCAGCATTAGCAGAGGTGCATGCTGAACAGATTCATGAAACTTCTGCCATGATTTTTTTAAAAGACCGTCGTACAAAAAGCACAAATAGGCATGTACCTCGTCTTAAACGACTGATACAAGCTTGCCTTGATAATCCTGAGCTAAAAATTAATCTGGTGCCTGTGACCATTCTGTGGGGGCGAGCACCAGATAAAGAAGAATCTTTATTTCGCTTACTGATGGCAGATGAGTGGGAGTCGCCTTCAAAAGCCAAACAGTTGTTTAATATTGGTGTGATGGGTCGTGATACTTTTATCCATTTTTCCCAAGCAAAAGATTTACAAACCCTAATTGCCCAAACTCAAGCATCTGGCGAAGATGGCATGACGATCGCCATTGCACAGCGTCTTCAAGGTTATTTGGACAAACAACGCACCAGCATCGTCGGCCCTGATTTATCTGATAAAAGAAATGTGGCAGGTGAAATTTTATCCTCACCTAAAGTGGTAAAAGCCATTGAAGAGCAAGCAGCGACATCTGGTAAATCCATCGCCGCCGTTAAAGCAGAAGCTCAGGGCTATTTGGGCGAGATTACCAGCAATTATTCACATTCAGTGGTGCGTTTTTTTGACCATTTTTTAACTTGGCTTTGGACACGGCTGTATGATGGCGTTCAAGTGCGTCATTTTGAGCGTGTGCGTACACTTGCACCAGATTATCAGGTTGTTTATGTTCCATGTCATAGAAGCCATGTTGATTATCTTTTGTTATCGTATGTGATTTATAAGCGGGGTTTGCGTATTCCGCATGTGGCAGCGGGTGAGAATCTCAATATTCCCATACTCGGAGAATTGTTAAGAAGCGGGGGTGCATTTTTTATGCGTCGCAGCTTTAAAGGCAATACACTGTATAGCACTGTTTTTAAAGAGTATGTACATAGTTTGATGCAGCGTCAAGCACCGATAGAGTATTTCATTGAAGGAGGGCGTTCACGCACAGGTCGTCTGTTGCCACCTAAGCTTGGTATGCTTGCGATGACAGTCAACAGCCATTTGCGTAAACCTGCCAAACCTGTTGTATTTATCCCAGCTTATATCAGCTATGAACGCATCATGGAGGGAGCAACTTATGTGGGAGAACTCAAAGGTAAACCCAAAGAAAGCGAAAATTTACTTGGCTTATTAAAAACGGCACGCAAAATTGAGCGTATCTTTGGGACGGTGCATTTGTCATTTGGCAGCCCTTTATATTTGACAGACTTTATGGAAAAATTTCAGGTCAACGCATGCGATGATAGTGATGAAAACACCAAAAAAGTCCACGCCATGGTTCAAAACTTGGGCGTCAAGGTCATGCAAAATATCAATAAAGCCGCTGTGGTGAATCCTGTTTCGCTATTGGCATTGGCCCTGCTGTCAACACCAAATGCTGCACTTGATGAAGCCCAATGCCTTGAACAAATCCGTCTGTATCAGCACATTGCCCAAGCCTTGCCTTATGATGATGACACCCATGTCACCGATATGACACCAAGGCAGATTTTAAATTATGGGGTGAAGCTTAAGCTCATTGAACGCACGCCACATATTTTGGGTGATATGATTCGTGTGGCAGATAAGCAAGTGCCACTTTTATCTTATTTTAAGAATAATATTTTGCATGTATTTATCATCGCAAGTTTACTGGCAGCATTGGTACAAAGAAATGGTCGTATCAGTCATCAAAAGTTAGATGGTATTACTGAGCTTTTATATCCATTTTTGCAAAGTGAGTTATTTTTAAAAATATCACTTAAAAATATCATTGAAAAAGTTCATCAAGTGCTAAAATTACTGATTGAACAAGAGGTAATTGTTGAGCTAGGTCAGGGCATTGTGGGCAGTCCTGAGGGCAATTCACAGGCTTATCAAAAACTGATCGTACTGGCAAGTCCAGCCCAGCAAAGTCTTGAGCGTTACTTTATGGCATTAACCTTGCTTTCCAAACAAGGTTCAGACCGTCTGACGACCGAACAGGTGGTGACTTTATGCCATGTTGTCGGTCAGCGTGTATCGGTGCTGCATGCCGATGATTTACCAGATATGTTTGATAAAGCATTGTTTACAAGCTTTATTGATACTTTGGTTCGCATGGGTTATATCAGTATCAATACAGAGACCAATTTATTATCCTTTGATGAGCGTATTGACCGCATTGCTGAATTTGCAAAGTTTGTACTACAGCCAGATATGATGCAAGTACTCACCCATACCGCAAGCCTTTCTTCTGATGAGCTAGGTTTGGCGATGGCAAGCATGGAGAAAAAACGCAAGTTTGGGATAAGATAGCAGGCGGTTTTTTTGCTAAGTTTGAATAAAAAAGTTTACACACCAACCAATTGTCATTAGAGTGAAAATGATTATGAACACCATTACCCATGCCATCATTCCCACCGCAGGCTTTGGTACTCGTATGCTGCCTTTATCAAAAGCTGTACCCAAAGAGCTGTTGCCACTGGGTGATAAACCTGCTATTCATTATGTGGTTATGGAGGCGGTGCGTGCGGGCATTAAAACCATTGTGTTGGTCAATCATGCTCAAAAGCAGGCGATTGAAAACTATTTTGATATCAATACCGAACTTGATAGCCAGTTACGCCAAAAAGGCAAAGATGGCTTGGCAGATGGCCTAAACTTTTTACCCAAAGATGTACGCATTGTCAGTGTGCGTCAAGGTTATCCGTTGGGGCTTGGTCATGCAGTGCTACAAGGGCGTGCTGTGGTGGGCGATAATCCATTTGTTGTGCTGTTGCCTGATGTCGTGCTAGATCCATTTACGACCGATTTTAGGGCAGATAACTTGGCATATATGATGACAAGATTTGCCCAAACTGGCCGCAGTCAAATTTTGGTTGAACCTGTGGCAGATAGTCAGGTGCATAAATATGGCATTGCTCGGCTAAAGGATCGGCAAAGTGTACAAAAATCGGATGCTAATCACCCATTTGATGTACTGGGTTTTGTCGAAAAACCAAGTTTGGATCTTGCACCGTCCAATCTTGCTGTAGTGGGGCGATATGTATTTAGCCCTGAAATTTTTGAGTATTTGGCAAAAACCAAGCCAAGCGTAGGCGGTGAGATTCAGCTCACCGATGCCATCGATGCACTCATCAGCCAGCAGGGTATGGATGTGGTAACAATAAAAGGGGCAAGCTTTGACGCTGGTGATATGACAAGCTATATTCAGGCATTTGCTTATTTTGCCAGTCAAGTCGATCAGTCGTTTTAATTTTTAGCAAAACCAAAAAACAAGGACGATTGATGAATACTTGGCATGACTTAAAAAGACTTGCTCACTCACCCATTAATCTGCAGCATTATTTTACCACTGATAGCAACCGTGGCCAAAAATTTTCAGCGACAGCGTGTGATATTTATATGGATTTTAGTAAGCAGGCCATTGATGATGAAAGTTTGCTTAAGCTGATACAGCTTGCTGATGCATGTGAATTATCACAAAAAATTAAGGCATTATTGGCAGGTGAAAAGGTCAATGATACCGAGCAAAGGGCGGCACTGCATACCGCATTGCGTTTACCAAAAGGTGAGTCGCTTATCGTTGATGGCGTGGATGTTGGGGAGCAGGTGCATGATAGTTTAGATAAATGTGAAGCCTTGGTTCATCGTATCCGTAGCGGTATTTGGCGTGGCTATTCAGGCAAGGCGATCCGTGATGTGGTGAATATTGGCGTCGGAGGGTCGGACTTAGGTCCGTTGATGGCAACAACAGCACTGTCTGAGTGGGCGGATACTGATATCCATGTTCACTTTGTTTCTAATATGGATGGCACACAATTAGAAAGTTTATTAAAAAAACTCAATCCGCAGACAACTTTATTTATCATATCATCAAAATCCTTTGGTACGGTAGATACTTTATCCAATGCCAAAACAGCATTAAGCTGGTTGCTGGCCGCTTATGCACATAAGCCAACAATTTTACGCCGCCATTTTATTGGTATCTCCACACGACCTGACAAGATGAGCGATTGGGGCATTCATCCAGACAATCAGCTTTTATTATGGGATTGGGTTGGTGGTAGGTTTAGTATGTGGTCAGCGATTGGACTTGCGATTGCGGTGCGTATCGGCATGGCTAATTTTCGTGCATTATTGGCAGGTGCACATGAGATGGATAAGCACTTTGCACAGGCAGATTTTTATAAAAATTTGCCTGTATTGCTAGGACTTATTGGTGTTTGGAATGCAACTTTTTTGGGTATTAATGCACATACTGTCTTGCCTTATGATGGTCGATTGAGCCATTTTCCTAACTATTTAACCCAGCTTGAAATGGAATCTAACGGTAAATCGGTCAAACGCACAGGAGAATCGGTTAATTATAGGACTTGCCCAATTTTATGGGGAGACATTGGCTCAAATGCACAACATGCGTTTTATCAATTACTACACCAAGGAACACAGCGGGTTTCTTGTGATTTTATTACCCCAATTCATCGCTATAATGATACTCAAATCGTGAATAACTCTTTAGTTTACCAGCACAAACTGTCATTGGCCAATTGTTTGGCACAGTCTCAAGTCCTCGCCTTTGGCAACGCTGCACTACCGCATGGCGTGGCAAATGCGGCAGATGATTTGGCAAAATTTAAAAAATATCGGGGCAATCAGCCTTCCACAACGCTGTTATTGGGTGATTTAAACCCCAAAACTTTAGGGGCATTAATTGCTTTGTATGAGCATAAAGTGTATGTCATGAGCGTACTTTGGCAAATCAATCCTTTTGATCAATGGGGCGTGGAAGTTGGTAAAGTGATGGCAAATCGTGTCTATGACGAGCTGATCAGTAAGACAAATACAGACTGCTTCGACCATTCGACCAATACGCTTTTGTCTGTCATCAAGCAGTCAAGGATAATCAATGAATAATAATGCCTATGTGATTGGCCATCAACACGAAGCGATTAATACTTGTCTTTGGTTGGCAAGCATGAATCAAACGGTTTATTTGTTGGCTGATGAGCCGTCAGTTTTACAAACGCTTGAATATTATCAATGCGACCATCAGATGAATACATTATGGCAGCTGTATTGTGTTCAACAAAAAATTATCATCACAGACAGTCAAAGACAGGCATTTTTATCATCGGCTCAAGCTGGGGTTTTGTGGTTATTTTTAGATGATGTGGATGATATCACGCTTAGCCATATCATACATGTGCTAGACAGTCCGCACAGTCGGATTATTTTAAGCGGTGTGCAAAAGCTTGGTAAGATTGATAAGATTGCCAAACAATTTAAATCATCTTGGGTGTATTATTTGCCCATCAGCTTTATGAAAGATGGTGCTAATTATAATGCGTTTTATCATTCGGATTTGGTGATGATTGGTGAAAAAACCGCAGGCAGTGTTGCTTATTGCCAGATATTATTAAGCTTAAAAACCTATGCCAAGCATTGCCAAGTTGCTGATATTTTAACGGTGGAATTTGCCCGAAGTACTTTGATGGCGATGTTGGCAACTCGGCTGTCTTTTATGAATGAGATGGCAAGACTTGCTGATAATCAAGGGGTAAATATCAAATCAGTTGAACGCATCATTGCCCAAGATGGTCGTATCGGTTCGGCTTATCTGTCGGCAGGATGGGGCTTTGGTGGCAAGACATTGCCACGAGAGCTTGAGCTTTTAATGGATAAGTTTAAACAAAACCGTGTTGACACTTCGCTTATCAGTGCTGTCAGTCACATCAATGACGACCAAAAAGAGCTGATTTTTCGTAAGTTTTGGCAATATTTTAATGGTTTTATTGAGCATAAAACGGTCATGATTTGGGGAGCAGGTTATCGAAATGGTGCATCACGCATGATTAATTCTGCCATTCATCCATTGATTGAGCTGCTTTGGTCGTATGGCATTTGTACGCTCGTTTTTGCACATAATACCGCCTTTGAAATGCAATCAACTTATGGCGATCATCCATTGTTAAGATTGACTGATGATCCTTATCAGGATTTGGTACAAGCTGATGCACTGTTCATCATCAATTGGTCTTTATTAACCAAGCCTGATATTCATGTGCTCAATCAAATTAACATTGCAATTTTTGATGCCAAAAATGTTTTAGATGATGAACAAATCGCCATGCTGACAGCACCTTATTATGGTATTGGGCGAGAAAAGTATTCATAGCAGATGCCATTGATTTTAATTTGCCTGATGGTTAAATCTAATCATGGAATTAACAATCTTTCCAACCTTTCCAATCTCTCCACTCTCTGCATTCTTTTTAAGTTGGGCATACTTTTGCCATGCTTTATTTTGGCATAACTGCTGTAAGCCCATTGCTACTTTTTATCATTTATCCATATGTCCAATAATGTGCTTTATGTAATTTAGGCACACTATTAACTCGTGCCACTGTTAACATTCAGCATAAAAATCTTAACAATGAATCAAAGCATCGTATTGGCTGTTAAATGATAAGCTTATATTTATTTAAATTCAGACTAAATGATTGTAATATGGACATATCAAGGTTGAAATCAAAAATTTTGGAGAGTTATGTACGATAATGATAAAAAATTGACCACCATCGTAGGGGTGTTGTATACGGTGTCTTATATTGCCATATGGTTGGTCAGTGGCTATATTTTATGGGGCTGGATTGGTGTGACAGGATTTACTCGTGCGATACTTTGGCTGATCGCTTGGATGATTGTGGGTACGATTGCTGATAGAATTCTGATACCGATTATTTTGACCGTCGTGGTTGGGTTATTTTCTATCTTTTTTGAAAAAAGGCGATAATTTGGTTATTTTTTCACAAAAAATCATGATTTTTTTTGTAAACTATCTAAAATATCAATTATGTTATATTATGTGATAAAAGATGGGCATGCTTAAGTTTTGGATTGCAAAAATCCTAATATTATCACTGACCAAAGCTGTGATGATATCAAAACTTTATCAAAGTTCTTAGGGTATTATCAAGATATCATACCAAATGAATACTTGCCCAACTTACTATAAAAATCAAATGATATGACTGTGATTTTATTATCATAGATACAAAAATCAAAACGCATGAGCCAAAGGTATGATGAATGAATACAAAATTTCGCACACATTATGACAATCTAAATGTCGCCAGAAACGCTGACATTGCGGTGATTTGGTGGGATAGGGGTCAAGCCAGTGCGATTAAGCTAAATTTTTATGTGGGCAATCGCTGACTTTATTTTATTTGTGCCAGTTGGAACAATTCGTGGTCTAATGTATTTATTTTAAGGAGATAATGATGAGATTTTTATTGGTTGGATGCTTGGCAACCTTATTTTTACTTGGGTGTGGTAATAATTCTAGTCAAGAATTAGAGACGAATACCATTGAACAATCAAGCCCAAGAATTACAATAAAAAATGAAATGATCGAAGCTCAACCGTTGCCAGAGACAGGGGCAACCAACAAACCTAATTTGTATGGCGATTCACCTTTACAAATAAAAACCAACTCAGGAAGTCATTATTGGGTAAAAATTGTCAATGCTTATGACGAGCGAGAAGAGCTGGTGAGTTATTTTATCCGTGGTGGAGAAACATTAGATGTTACTCTGCCCGCGGGAAGTTATGTCGTGAAATATGCTTATGGAGATACTTGGTATGGCGAAGAACATTTATTTGGCGAAAATACAGGTTATTCCAAGGCGGATGAAGTGTTTGAATTTTATCACAATCAAGGCTATGTCATTGAGCTTATTCAACAATTAAATGGCAATTTACACACAACCATAATTGACGAAAGTCAGTTTTAGGAGCTTTTATGAAAAAATTTATCTTAGCAGGTTTATTATTGGCAAGTGGTTAAATGGCACTGGCGGCGAATTGGCTGTCCACTGGTGTTAGTAGTAATGGCAAAGAGACCTATGAAGTGGACTATGACAGTATCTCGGCTTATCATTTTAATAGTTATGATAAAAACAGCTATTATGTCACCGCTTGGGTAAAATTAGATTATCCCACCGCCCAAAAATTAAAGGATGGTCGCTTGTATCGTCAAACAAAAGGTCTTTTGTATGTTGATTGCTTGGGTAAAAGAGTGACTTGGGGTGATACGGTATTTTATGACAGTAAAGGCAATGTGGTTGATAGTGGGCGTAATTATGTCAATACTTATTCATCCAGCAATTGGAATAGGATGGTTCCAGATACGATTGGAGAGGATGTGTCAAAATTCATCTGTGGCGTGTATGATGCCAAATCCAAATCCCAAACCAAATAAGGATAATTTATAAAAACTTGATCCAAACTCACTTTATCCACCTTATTATTATCCAGCCTTGTCGCCCATGCCATATGTCCCTGACCTGTTTGGGGCATATGGCAAAGGTGCGGTTTATGGGTGATTGACAAGGCTGGTATATCATAGTATTTTGATTGCTTTTATGATAAACACAGGGACAACGGACATGAAAAATATTGATACAAGCCCAAGCAATAGCGAGCATCATTTACCCAAAAAAATCTTGGTAACAGGCGGAGCGGGTTATATCGGCTCACATACTTTGATTGAGCTGATACAGGCGGGATTTGTGCCAGTGGTGTATGATAATTTATCCAATTCAAGTTTTGTTGCAGTGCAACGAGTTGAGCAAATTGTTGGCAAACATATTGAATTTATTCAAGGTGATGTTTTGGATAAAACGCATCTTGACGCTGTTTTTAAGGCACATCAGTTTTTTGCTGTAGTTCATTTTGCAGGGCTAAAAGCTGTGGGAGAAAGCACCAAAAATCCCTTAAAATATTATCAAAATAATGTTGTCGGCACACTCAGTCTGTTAGAGCTGATGGCAAAATATGGGGTTAAAAATTGCGTTTTTTCATCATCGGCAACCGTCTATGGCAGCTCAAATCGCCTACCAATCACCGAGGATATGCCTCGTTTTTGTACCAGTCCTTATGGTCAAAGTAAATTGATGGTAGAGCATATATTGGAGGATTTGGTGAATGCTGATGATACATGGAATGTTGTCTGTTTGAGGTATTTTAATCCAATTGGTGCACATGAAAGTGGGCGAATTGGCGAGGATCCAACCGATATTCCAAATAACCTGATGCCATACATCAGTCAAGTGGCGGTAGGTAATCTTAAACAGCTGTCTGTATTTGGCAATGATTATGAGACACCTGACGGTACGGGGGTGCGAGATTATATTCATGTGGTGGATTTGGCAAAAGGTCATGTGGCAGCACTGCATTATTTGGTTGGGCAATCTGTGGGCATTGGATTTTGTCCCATTAATCTTGGCACAGGTCAAGGAACTTCGGTTTTACAGCTTATTAAGGCGTTTGAGTCAAATACTGGTCAAAGCGTACCGTATGTTATTACCAGCAGACGCACAGGTGACATTGCAGCCTATTATGCCAGTGCTGATAAAGCCAAAGCTATACTTAACTGGACAGCAGAGCTTGATATTGAGCGTATGTGCGTAGATACATGGCGGTGGCAGTCAAATAATCCACACGGCTATTTATCCTAACAAATCCTGTCAAAAGTTTTGTTAATGCTGGTTGTGGGCATTGATAGGTGCACTATCTACGCACAATATTTTATCTTGTTCTACTCAACTGTGACTGACTTGGCAAGATTTCTGGGCTTATCCACATCCGTGCCTTTGACCAGTGCTACATGATATGCCAATAATTGCACAGGGATGGTATGCACAATCGGCGATAGTGTACCGATATGGCGTGGTGTGCGAATGATATGAATGCCTTCGCTGGCAGTATAATCACTATCCAAATCAGATAATACAAATAACTCACCACCACGAGCAGAGACCTCTTGCATATTGGCTTTGACTTTATCAAGTAGTCCATCATTGGGCGATATGACGACGACGGGCATGTTTTCATCAACCAGTGCCAAAGGACCGTGCTTAAGCTCTCCAGCAGGATAAGCCTCAGCATGAATGTAGGTGAGTTCTTTTAATTTTAAAGCACCTTCAAGGGCAATCGGATAATGAATACCACGACCTAAAAATAAAGCACTTGGCTTGTTGGCAAAACTTTGTGCCCATGATGCAAGTTGTGGTTCTAAGTTTAGGGCATGTTGGATACTGCCTGGTAATAACCGCAAATCCTCAGCGTAGTTTTGTGCTTGTGATTCATCCACATGACCACGCAAGATACCCAAAGTAACCGCAAGACCAAATAACACCACCAGCTGTGTGGTGAATGCCTTGGTGGATGCCACGCCAATCTCAGCACCAGCACGCGTGAAGATGGCAAGTGTACTGGTGCGTGGCAAGGCCGATTCCATAACATTACAAATGGACAAGCTGTAGCGATGACCTTGTGCCATGGCATATTTAAGCGCTTCCATGGTATCTAAAGTTTCACCTGATTGGCTGATGGTAATGACCAGCTCGTCGGGGTCTGAGATGACATCACGGTAACGGTATTCACTGGCAATTTCAACATCGCAACGGATTTTGGCAATACTTTCAAGATAATGTTTGCCAGTGAGTGCTGCATAATATGAAGTACCGCACGCCAAAATTTTAATACTTTGAATTTTGGCAAAGATTTCAGGCGCCTCTTCACCGAAGTTATCAGCAACAAATCCACCTTCTAAAAAAATTTCGGCAGTGTCAGAAACTGCTCGTGGCTGTTCATTGATTTCTTTTTGCATAAAGTGGCTATAAGGACCAAGCTCCAAGGATGCTAAAGACATCTCAGAGGTTTTAATGCTGCGATTGACCTGATTGCCGTCTTTATCAAGCAGTTTTTGGATACCATCAGCTTGAAGTAGGGCAATATCGCCATCTTCTAGATAAGTGACACGGCGAGTAAAGGCAATGACTGCTGAGACATCAGACGCAACAAAAACCTCATTATCGCCAAATGCAACTAACAGCGGGCACCCCATGCGTGCGATGACCATTTGATTTGGTGCATCATTAGCGATAACTGCGATGGCATAAGCACCATGAAATCTTGAGCAAGCTGTTTGGACGGCATGGTATAAATCACCGCCATTGGTGGTATATTCTTGATGTACACTGTGAGCGATGACTTCGGTATCAGTTTGTGATTCAAATTCATAATCCAAGTGCTGAAGGCGTGTGCGTTCGGTCTCAAAATTTTCAATAATCCCATTATGTACAACCGAGATAAGCCCTGCTGAAATGTGTGGGTGGGCGTTGGGTTTGGTAACACCGCCATGGGTTGCCCAGCGGGTATGACCGATACCTGTCAGACCATGAATTTGTTTTTGTTTGGCAGCTTCTTCCATCAGTGCAACCCGCCCCACACGGCGTACACGGCGGATACCTGATTCGGTTTGCACAGCGATGCCTGATGAGTCATAGCCACGATATTCTAAGCGTTTTAGCCCATCTGTTAAAAAATCTACCACATTGTGATGTGTCCGAATGGCACCAACGATACCGCACATAAGCCGTTCCTTAGTCTCTGATTAAATTAGGTAAATTATAGCATACCAAATGGTAGATGTCGCTTTTTGTCGGTAAGAATCAATCAGTTAAACCCAATCGTTGGGCATTTGTAAATTTAAAGTTCATCCCCATATTTCTTTGCATATCGTTCATTAACTATTCAATCAGATAAATTTTGGTAGGCAAATTATGACAACTCAAACTCAACACACGCCTAAGCGTGATTATCGTCAGCGTTTTTTTATTGATGGCTCGGTGGTGCGTGGCGATGTGGTCAAGCTAACCGATGCTTATCAAACCGTCATCACCCAAAAAGACTATCCCGTTGCCCTTAAAGCATTGCTCGGCGAGATGCTTGTTTCGGCAAGTTTGTTGATTAGCACACTAAAAATAGACGGCAAATTATCCATTCAGCTACAAAGCTCTGATTCTGATGCTCGCCTAAATTGGGCAATGGCAGAGTGTGATCACACAGGTTCGGTGCGTGCTTTGGCAGGGTTTGATGATACCAATCAGAATCAAACAGTATGGCAACACCTAAAATCTGCCGATGAAGCCTTTGGTGAGCTTGGCAAAGGGGTTTTGTTCATCAGTATCCACCCTGATAATGGCGAGGCTTACCAAGGGATTGTTGAGCGTGTCAGCGACAGCTTGGGTGAGTGTTTGGCACATTATCAAAGACAATCTGCCCAGATTCCAACCATCATTAAGCTTGCCACCAATGAGACGACAGCAGGCGGCATATTGGTGCAACTATTGCCCCAAAGTGATGCTGATAAAGAGGCTGACCCTGATTTATGGGACCGCTTGACAGCACTCACCGATACACTAAAGACAGACGAACTCACCGATTTGGACGCCGATGAGATTTTGTATCGGCTATATCATGAAGAAGATGTGGTTCTGCCAAGTTTGACACCGCTACAATTTGCCTGTACTTGCTCAAGCCAAAAAAGTGAAGGTGCTATCTTACAGCTTGGCTATGACGAAGCCAAACAAGCTGCAGCGGCACAAGGCGGTGTATTGACGCTTGATTGTGGTTTTTGTGGCAGGGAATATCGGTTTGATGATCAAGCGTTAGCCCAGCTGTTTGCTGATGGCTTATCAAATCATCATAAGTAAGCATTTTCATCCATTTTTTAGATGCTTAAGCCGTTTTATTCCAAGCATTGATTAAAGCAAGTTAATTCAATCGTATTTTTGATAAAACGGTTTATCATCTTAACCAAATGGCACATGGCTTTTATTGATCATGTGTCATTTGCCATGCTTGCCTTACCATTGTCGTTTGATTTGGGTATTATAAAGCCCCACATAACCCTCCTTTTTATCAATCCCTGCATATTCAAGACTGGCATCTTCATAGCGTTTAAACTTATACACCGCATCATTCATCACCGCTTCATCAAAAACATTTAAAGAGACGAGCAAAGAAAAGTCCGCCTGCGTAAGCCCCGTTACTCGGGTAAACAGCTCAGGTTCAAGCACCGTAATCACATCTTTTAAACTGTGTTCTCGATAATCTGATAAATACATAAAAATCGGAATGCGTGTGGCAAATTTAATCAATTTTTCTTGGATTTGTTTACGCAAAGATTTTTGCTGTTTTTCTTCATCGCTTAATGTCTTTTTATCTTCTTTTGACAATTCACCATCATTTTTGGCTTTTTCTTTTAAGCCTTTAATTTTTTCCGAGCGATTAATGACCACTTCAATATCATCATTTAGGTTTCTAAACTCTTCAATGTTATTTAAAGCATTCATGGCATCTTCATTGCTCATCAGATTTTTTAAGGTGATGTCATCAACATTGACCAATAACGCACTTTGCCAGCGTCTTGCTAACAGTGTGGCGGTCGTGCCACTCATCGCCATATCCAACAATAATTTGGCATCCACCTGTTGCATGGCACTGCCGTCATAGGCAAGCACAGGCAAAAAAGCAATGAACTCGGCAACTTTACTCTCTGGATTGCCCTCTTTTGGGTTTAGTTGATGGGCATAATCAGCGATTTGGCGTAAGGCACGATTGGGGGCAAAGTCAAAAATATAACATTGATTTTTAATCACAGTTATCCCATCATCACCCTGCACTGTCCAAGGCGTTTGCACCCGAAATCCTGCCTGAAAATAAGTCTCAGGGCTGGCACAATTTCTGAGCATAAAAATCCCCGTCCACGCAGGCACGCTAACGCCCGTCATCAGCTTACCGCAAGATAGGGTGATGGTTTTTGTCTGTAAAGGATTATTGCCAATGGCATCATTAACAGGGGCTAATGCCTTATCGCCCATGCCTGCCTGATTGCCTGCCGCCACAATGATTGTGTAGTCATGATAAAATTTATTATTGGGAGATTTTAATAAATTTGCCATGGCATAACAACTGGCAACACTTGGCAAAAACCAAAGTGTGTGCAATAAACTGTTTAATAAATTATCATCACTAAATGGCATGGGCGGTTTGGCATTGCCTTGTTTTAGATTATTGACAATCATTTCATCAAGATTATCACGAATTAAATCCAGCCATTTTTGCACATAAGTTTGGTGTTTAAATTTCGCCGTATCGCCGCTGCCATCTGCTTTAAAAAACTCACCCAAATCAAATTCATTAAATTCACCCCCTGTGGCAATCGTGCGAATATGCTCGGGTAATTGATAAGTCAAGAGCATTATTTGTGGTAATGACAAATACGGATTATCGCCCCATTGTTGTTTGTATGGGCTATTATCCCAATTTAATTTTTCTTTTTGTTCATTGCCATAAGTCCAATTAAAAATCTGCTCTTCAATAAACTCGCCTGATGCAATCGCCCGAAATGGCGTGCCTGACAAATACAAATAATGGTCAGCTGTGATTGGCAATTCATTTTCATCAAAATTTTCTATCTGTATTTCCATGTCTTGATAGTCATTTTGCGTTTCTATCAATTCATCATCTTTGGCAAATAGACCTTTGGCACTATCACGCCACGCCCCAAAATGATATTCATCAAATACCACACAATCCCATTATTATTTAAATTATTGATTTTTATTTATTTTATAAAATTTTATATGCAATAATTTTAATTTTGTGTTTTAATGGAAGTTAATTTTATCTGAAAATTATATGTCTATGCGATTACTTCAAGAGAGCCTATTTAGTACCAATATTACTAATAACAATCCAATAACATCATGGGTAAATAAACAATTTTCCAACCCTAATGTCCATATTCGCCTTGCCACTGTTTTTAGTGGTATTGGGGCGATTGAGCAGGCACTTAAAAGATTAAATCTTAATCACTCTATTGTCTTTGCCAATGATATTGATAATTTTGTTAAAAAAAGTTATTTAGCCAATTATGAATTAGATGAAAAAAATTGGCATAGCGATATTACAACTTTTGATGCAACACCTTATAAAAATCAAGTAGATATTTTGGTGGGTGGTAGTCCTTGTCAAGCCTTTTCTATGGTTGGTAAAAGATTGGGGTTGGAAGATACTCGTGGTACATTATTTTATGATTTTGCAAGAGTAGTATCAGAAACACAGCCAAAATTATTTATTTATGAAAATGTTAAAGGTTTATTAAATCACGATAATGGCAACACTTGGCAAGTGGTTCAAGATGTTTTTAATAGTTTAGGATACACTTTATATTCCCAATTATTAAACAGTAAAGATTATGGCATTCCACAACATAGAGAAAGAATATTTGTTATTGGTTTTAAGAATAAACCGAAAAATGGTTTTGAATTTCCACAGCCAATAGAATTAGAATACACAATGCAAGATTTTTTGGAAGATTATACTGATAGTAAATATTTCTTAAAAGAAAAAGGTATTAAATTTGTAACAAGTTCCAAAAATCGCCAAAAACGCTATACACAAATCAATGGCGATATTATGCTTTGCCAAAAAGCCAATCAGCAATTTAATTGGCACGGAGATTTTATTTTTGAATCATTAGAGAATGAAAGTAATTTTGATGAATTTGTTTTTAATGTAAATGATGTAGAAGAAAAATACTATTTATCAAAAAAAGTTAAAGATTATGTTTTGGCTAGTGGAACAAAAACATTTAAAACCAGTACCGAAACAGATTTATCCATTGCTCGTCCATTACTACAATCAATGCACAAAATGCACCGTGCAGGTGTTGATAATTATGTAACACATAATCAAGGTAGAATTAGAAAATTAACACCGAGAGAATGTTTGCGGTTAATGGGCTTTCGTGATGATTTTAAAATAGCTGTGAGTGATACACAAATGTATCGCCAAGCAGGAAACAGTATTGTTGTTGATGTGCTAATTGCGATTTTAAAACAGTTAGATATTACACTTTATGGAGAGTAATATGTCAAATTTTCAAAAAATTACGATTGTGAATATAGAATACAATATTATTGATAGCATTCAAAATTTGCGTGCGGAAGATAGTTTTATTCATCGAAATAATAAATTATCAATATTTGGTGGCAATGGTGAGGCTCGCAAATATGTTGGTAGTTATGACGGTGAGAGTGGCGAACGCTTAAAAACATTCTTTGAATATGATAATTGGGGCGTTACAAAAACCGTGAATGGAAAGCGTGCCGAATATCCCATTATTCAAGAAAATTGCTTTTTCAATAAAGAAAATTTGCAAAGATATTTGATAGATGCCAAAATTGAATATCAAAAACAAGAACAATTATACCATAATAATATTGCTGAATTTTATGATGAATATGCCAATAGCATTAATGGCTTAGAGCAAGAAAATATTTTCTTTTCCATTTATGATGTTTCAGACCATTTACAAAATACAAAAGGTTATCGTAGGGGCTATATTCGTTCTGATGATGATATTTGGGCAATTTGGCGAAAAATTGTTTTGCCAAAAATTAGCTATCTTTCTATCTTAAAACTAAAACCCATTGATGATAATAATGCTAATCCATTATTTTATTTTAGAATATTTTTGGATTATCAATTTCGCTCTATCGTACACCCACAATTATTGCTTGTAGCAAAAAGCGAAGAGCCAACCATTGAAGAAACTTCTGAGCAGCAAATGATTAAGCGTTCAGGTAGAAATGGTCAGCAAAAATATCGCAAAGATGTGATAAATTATATGGCACAATGTCCATTTACACTGATTACTGATGAATTATTGTTGCGAGCAAGTCATATTAAACCTTATGCAGTTTGTATGGCTGAAAACAATGAAAAAGAAGCCTTAGATTATTTAAACGGCTTGGCATTTACACCAACTTATGATTGGTTATTTGATAGGGGTTATATTACTTTTACCGATGATGGTTGTTTAATTTGTGGCACACGATTAAGCCCTTATACTTGGGAGAAATTAAATATTAACCCTAACGCTAAAAATAAAATGCGTATTTTCCCAAAAGGGCGTGAAAAATATCTTGAATTTCATAGAAAATTTGTATTTCAAGATAATATTGATGAGTTTATTTGATGCAAATAATATTACCCATTTCATTCTCAAATTCATTACAAATAGAAATGGGAGAATTAGCAATTCTGGCACAATACACGCTACGCCTTGATAATAGGGCGGTTAACCCAGTAATGGCAATGCCAAAGACTTGATTTTAAAATGTGGTTAATGCGAGTTTGTTTATCTGGTATTTGATTGGCCAATCCTTTATCCAAGCGTTTGACGATTTCTCGCAGGAACACGCCTGATTTAGATACAGGGTCTAAGAATGTCGCCTTTGGATTTGACCAAATCTCAGGCGGCAATAAATCCAGCATTTGATTGGCAAGTTTTGGCGATGTAAATACTTCATCATTAGACAGACTGGATAAACAGTCCAGCACATCAGGGTTATAGCCCAATTCAAATAGCGATAATTGACCTTGTTGAATGGCATCTAGGTCTTTTGTGATATTGCTGTCTATTTGTAAGTTGACACTGTCCATGTTATTGCTCGCTTAATTTTAGATAATGAATGGGCGGATAATCTTGAATATGTTTAGGAATAAATCCTTGATTATCGGTCAATTGGTTGTTGGTTTTTTCTACTAAGTTTTCATAGACATAATCACGCCTTTGGATAAGCGTGTCGCTGATGAGCTTCCATTCGCTAAATACAATGGGATTTCCATTTAAATCTTTTAGCGTTAACGCATTGCCACCCACGATATTTTTTGATAATAAAAACTTTGCCGTGTCAATAACAGCAGGGTCTGTTTGTTTAAAATGGCTTTGGTAATGGTCTAGGAATAAATCCAGCAATCGGCGACGGCACTCATCACAATTATCCGCCAAAAGCTCAATGCCATAAATTGATGATATGGCACAAATGGCGTGTTTTTCATAATGAAATTGGGCATATTTGGGGGATTTTTTGCTTTTGTTGATTTGGGAAAGTCTTAGGGCGGTCGCAAGTTTTCGCCTTAAAATTTCTGCCAAAAAATTACCTGTGCCACAGGCAGGTTCTAAAAAAGTGCTGGTGATTTGCTCGGTTTGGATTTTGACCAAATCAAGCATGGCATGAACCTCACGCTCGGCGGTAAACACTTCGCCAAAATCGGCTACTCGCTTTTTGGATTTGACTTGTTTGTTGCTCGCTTGGATTGGGGCGGCATCAGTCATTTTGCACCGCCTTTTGGACACAGTTTAGAGACGAAAAAAGCCCACATAAAAGCAGGCTTTGGTAGAAAAAGAAAAATTAGAGCGTTAAGGGGTTGGCAGGCTGTGTCATGTGCAGATAATCGTTGACGCTTGACGCTTGACGCTTGACGCTTTAAGACAGTTTAAAAAGACAGTAAACATGTGATGACTGGTTGATGATTTTTGCCAATATGTGTGGCTATTTTAGCACAAATTTTAACTTGGCATAAAATTTGTTCACTCTTTAGTAAAACATAAACCAACCAAGCATTAAAATTAAAATCGCCCTAAGCATGAAAATGAAAATTACTGCCATCACCCCTGCCAACACATCATCAATCAATATCCCAAATCCACCAGAGACATTTTTATCCACCCATTTAATCGGAGGGGGCTTGATGATATCAAAAAAGCGAAATAAAACAAAAGGGACAATGAATAATAACGCAGTGCTTGGGTGGCAATACTCTAAGCCAGTTTTAGCTGTATCTTGTGTTTGAGCAAGCAACCACACACTTGGCAAAAGCGAAATCCACATGCCCACCCATTCATCAAAGACAATGTGTGGGTCATCGTGTACGCCCATCAGCTTTGAAGTTTTGCCACACACATAACTGCCAACCAAACAGCCAACCACCACAACCACCAAAAATCCCCAAAATCCCAACAAAAGCATGGGCAAAGCAATCATAAGCCCGCCCACTGTTCCCCAAGTGCCGGGGGCTTTTTTAGGCAAACCTGTGCCAAGCCCAACCCCAAGCCAATAAATCGCCTTCTCCCAAGCCGTGGCGGTGGCAGGGCAAGGCGGGCAAGGGTTTGCTTGACGAATGTCAGGTTTGTGGCTGGTCATTGCTTTTCCTTTTCTGTTTTAGCATCATCCAAAAAAGACAATCCTAACAGTTGTATTTTTGCCAAATCATCGCCCAATGAAATATCCCAACGCTTTTCCATAAATTCCAGCAGTTTTAAACCCCTTTGTTTGATGGTGTCAGCCGTCCATATTTCATTTTTTGCCACTTCAATTTCACAATGAGATCCTTGGGTATAACCACGCCTTTTTTCATTACCTTTTGCATCAAGTTTCTGATTTTTCTTATCTTTAAAGCAAGTATTTTGTAGACTACTATTAATACTAAAAGATAATGGCAATAAATTACCTAATGAATTTTGCAACAACTTTCTTTCATCTGCCGAATAGTTTATGAAGTCTTGCCAATCTTCATCTTTTGGATTTTGTGGGTAAATGTGTTCAATAGACACCTTATCGTTACCATCAGGCTTAACAAATAAACTCCATTCTATTTTTTCATTACCATAATTTGAAAATAGGGAATATTCATATTCATATAAAAAGTAGTGCAGCCCATTCCAACCATAAAATCCCAAATGTCTTGTTTGAATATAATCATTAAAATATTTTGGTTCAAACGGATCCTTCTCATCATCTGTTTTTTTAAACCATCGGTGCAATTGTTCTTTTAATACTTTATCTATTTTTTCAATATTATTTTCGCTGTCCTGATCAGTTTGGCTGGCAATACGATTAGCCAAATTATAAAATGGCGTTTCGCCAGAGTTTGATTGATTACGATTTAATCTAAAATGAATAAAAATAAATCGTTCAATACTTTTAAGGATTTTAACTCTATCACCTGTCTTTATGCCACTATTTTTTAAAAACAACACAGTAATTAATGGTCTAAAATACATAAAACCTAATCGATTTAAGCAATTTAACCACGATCTTTCATTTGGCGAATAGTTTTCATTTGGGAAATGTATATTGTACCAATGCTGTGATAACAATTTTAGTTTATTCAAATAGTCTTTTAATTTTTCGGGGTCTAATCCCTCGCCATTACCATGATTATAATCGTAGATTTGTTCAGCGGTAAATTTTTCATTTAAAAAATAATCAATATAATCACTTCCTCTTTTTTTGGTATAATGAAAATAAATAATCCAATAATTACGCAAAAAATCATCATCAGACAATGGATTATTCTTATTTCTGCCCAATTGATAATAAATCTCTGACCATGTTTCATTAACAAAATCAGTCAATGTATTCTCTTCATATTTGGACAAAACATGACTGTCATAAAGCGTGATTAAATATAAAATTCTATTTTTTAATAATTCTAAATTTGATAATTTTTTACCACGATTATTCATGGTCTCAAAGGCAACAAATACATTAAAATCATTACTAATCTCATAGATATTAAATAAAAAATTCTGAGTTATTTTGGTAAATAATTCGATGACTGAATCTTCACCATTTTGTTCGGAATTTTCATCATTTTTTTTATTAAATAAACTTTCTATTTCTTCTTTAAAAAATGATTTAGCTTTTTCAAGGTTAAGTGTATAAAAAGTTTCTTGGACATTTCCACTTTCTTGACTATTAAAAATTTTTTGTTTTAAATAATTAAAGCTTGGATTATCAACTTCATAACCAAATTTATAAGCTGTTAGGATTTTATTGTCCTTTTCTTGATAAAGATAATAAGTTTTTAATTCAGATAATGATTTATCATCAATGATGATATTGGGATTTTTTTCTTCAAAAAATTCAATAAAAGCCTGAATGAATATCACGCAAGTCGTTAATCGCTGCTGACCATCAACAATATGAAATGGCGTTACACCTTGTTCAATCAGCCATCGCTCATCTTTGTATTTTTCATCAATATTTTCAATCTTTTTTAGAGACAATACACCTGTATAATGACTTTTATCTTGTGGCAGAATGATGACATCTTTCCAAAAATCACTTAACTGGGGGTTTTGCCAAGCGTAACCTCTTTGATAATTTGGTATTCTAAAAATACGATTTTTAAATAAATCATTAATTGATTGTAATTCATTCATGTTAAAAATGCTCCCACCCTTGTACTGTTAAATCTACTTTTTGATGATTAAAAATCAATGTTAACCCTTCTTGTGCCACAATTTCACCAATGGCAAAAATGCTGTTTGGATATGATTGATTAAATTGTTTAAAATTTGCTTTTGTCATGGTCAAGCACAACTGATAATCATCGCCCCCATTGATTTGATGTTGCCATTTTTGGGCATGGGGCAAGGCATCAAGTAAGGCATGGCTGGGTATGGCATCAAGGTCAATCACCGCACCGACATTTGAAGCGGTTAAGATATGCCCCAAATCCTGCCCCAAACCGTCCGAGATGTCTATCATGCTATTTGCAAAGCCGATGAGCTGCCTGCCAAGTGCCACTTGTGGGGCGGGGTATTGCATGGCTTGGCGTAATTTTTCAGGCAAGCTCTTTGGCGGTCGGTTGGCGTGTCCGTCTCCATGTAAATCGTCCAAAATCCCATGCAAAGCAAGGCTTGCCAGCCCCACCGTACCACTGACACACACCACATCGCCCACGCATGCCCCTTGGCGTGTGATTGCCTGCCCATGTGGCACAAATCCAAGTGCCGTTACTGAAATCGTTAAAATGGGTGAGCTTGTGGTGTCTCCCCCAATCAGCTCTATCCCAAACGGTGTGCAAGCAACCGCCAAACCCTCTGCAAATGCCTGACAAAAGTTGTCATTTGCCATGAACTTTGGTAAAGATAAGCCCACCAAAATGGCATAAGGCGTCGCTCCCATGCTGGCAAGGTCGGACAGATTGACCACCACCGATTTGTAAGCGATGGCGTGGGGGCTGGTCTCATGGACAAAATGCCGTCCTGCCACCAGCGTATCCACACAGCTGACCAGCTGACTGTTTGAGGGAATGTTGCTGATGGCACAGTCATCACCAATGCCCAACACGGTATGTTGGTGGGGGGCGGTTAGGTGCTTAAAATGGGTATGGATTAGGGAAAATTCGGACATGATGGGTTGATGGACAAAACTTAGCGGATAAAAAGAGCAATCCGTGTTTTTATTTATCAGCTTGCACCTCTGGCTGACGCACATTTTTGGCAATCTTATCCATGACGGCATTGATAAGCTTATGAGCATCGGTTGCCCCAAAATGGACATTGAGCTTCATTGCTTCATCTAACACCACTTTGTAGGGGATATGCAGGCTATGTTTAAGCTCATAAGTGCCAATGAGTAAAATGGCGTGTTCGATAATGTCAAGTTTGGATAACTCTCTGTCAAGTTGGCTGACAATCAGGGATTCTAATTCATCAATTTGGGCAGGGATATTACGCATCAGTTCATGATAATAGCCCAAATGTACGGTATGCATGGCATTATCGGCACGAGTTCGGGCGACGATGGTATGTGGCTCATTACCCCCTAACAAATCTCGTCTTTGTTTGGCAAAGCGGTAATCAGTCATCAGCCATTCATACAGACCCTGCACAGCAAAACGGCGAGCCTTGCGTACGGCGGTATGGCTGGTTTTATAGCCAGTTTCGTTGATGTCAAATTGGTCATTTTGGGGGTTGGGGGTGGTCATATTCGGCCTTAAAATAATACTGCATTAAAATCATCTTTTAATGGGGAAATCAAAAACCAGACAGCGATGCTATTTTTATGATGAAATCTGGGTAAATACTTTGGGTTAAAGAGCCTTTAAGACACTGACCATTTCAATGGCAGTCATGGCGGCCTCATAACCCTTATTGCCTGCTTTTGTGCCAGCTCGTTCAATGGTTTGTTCAATGTTTTCGGTGGTCAAAATGCCATTAATGACAGGAATGTCATGATGCAAAGCCACATGGCTTAAACCTTTGGCGGACTCACTTGCCACGATATCAAAATGCGGTGTCGCCCCACGGATAATCGCCCCAAGCACGACAATGGCGTCATAATTGCCCGTGGCCGCCATGCGTTTGGTGGTCAAGGGCAACTCAAATGCCCCCGGTACACGCACAACCGTGATGTTCTCACCCAGCACGCCATGACGCAGCAGAGCATCCAAAGCCCCCTCTACCAAACTTTCAACCAAAAAGCCATTAAAGCGACCAACGGCAATCCCAATACGCAAATTGGCATTTTCATGTAACGCACCATCAATATGGGTTACGGCATTTTTTTGTTCGGTATAAGTTGTCATAATCTACTCTCAAAAGATGTGTCTTTTAATTATCCTAACCATTTTATCATAATTTACCGACAGTTACCCATAATTTGTTTAAGATAGTTTGTTTGATTGGTATGATGCGATAAAATTAACATTAATCAATAAAAGCTTAGGTAAATGACTGTAGACCAATGGGCTAAATTGGGCGAATGGTAATGCCTTGGTTTGCCATAAATTCTTTGGCTTGTTTAATGGTATAATCACCAAAGTGAAAAATGCTGGCAGCCAATACCGCATCAGCCTTACCTGTTAAGATACCATCTGCCAGATGCTGTAAATTGCCCACACCACCTGAGGCGATGACAGGGATATTCACCAAATCACTGATGGTGCGTGTTAATAATAAATCGTAGCCTTGGCGTGTGCCATCACCGTCCATGCTGGTTACCAAAAGCTCGCCTGCACCCCGCTTGGCCATCTCTACCGCCCATTGCACCGCATCAATGCCTGTGGCCTTGCGTCCGCCATGGGTAAAAATCTCCCAACGGGGCTGTCCATCGATGTCGCCTACTCGTTTGGCATCAATTGATACAACGATGCACTGATTACCAAAACGGCTGGCAGCATTATTGACGAAATCAGGATTGGTGATGGCAGCAGAATTGATGCCAACTTTATCCGCACCTGCATTTAATAAATTGCGAATGTCTTCAAGCTTGCGTACACCGCCACCGACCGTCAGCGGAATAAAAATGGTACGAGCAATTTTCTCAACCATCTCATAGGTAGTATCTCGCCCATCTGAGCTTGCGGTAATATCCAAAAAGGTAATTTCATCAGCACCTTGGTCATTGTAGCGTTTGGCAACCTCAACAGGGTCGCCTGCGTCTTTAATGTCGATAAAATTGACACCTTTAACAACACGGCCATTTTCGATATCCAAGCAAGGAATTAGGCGTTTGGCTAACATGATTTTCCTTAAACAATCAATAAACAAAGGTAAAAACGGTCAAATGCTTCAGTAAAGCCATAAGCTTAACCGATAAAAGCATAAAAAGTACAGTTTATGCCAAGCATTATAGCAAGTTCTACCATCGTTTTGCACATCAATTGAATATTATGCATCATTCAAGATGGGTTGGCAGTGTTTCATCCGATCATATTTTATAAAAAATGTGACCAAGGGCAGGCATGCTTTGGTAAAATATGAAAAATTTTATCGCAATTGCCTTAAAATCTATTACAATATAGTTTTATTTTATGTTGGGGTTGCCCATGTCTGTTTATACTCACTTATCTGATGATGAATTTTTTGCCTTTTGTGGGTTGTTTGGGGTAGCATTTAAAAAAGCCGCCCCCATCACCCAAGGCATCAAAAATTCTAACTGGTTCATCCAAACTGACAGTGATGAAGATGGTGAGTTTAGCCATGTTTTTACTTTATATGAAGAGCGTGTACCTGATGATATCATTAAAATGGCAACCATCATGCACACACTCAAAGACAGGCTACCGATTGCTGCACCGCTTATCAAGATGACCGCCAAGGGCAATCATATTGGTGAGGACTGTGTGATGCGTTATGAAAATAAAGCCATCTTAATCGTCCCAAAGTTATCAGGCAGTCATCCTGTGCTGACAGATGTTGCCATGTGCCATGAAATGGGTAAAGCTTTGGCGACTTTGCATGACGCTTTAACAACCTTGCAGCCAAGTGAAGATTATGGCGTACCACTGTATGACTGGACAAGGGTCAAAGAGCGTGAAACCGCCTATATGCCTACCGATGAGGCTCGTCTCATGAACGATATCTGGACAGCCTATGCCAATTTACCTGATGACTTGCCCAAAGGCTTGTGCCATTTGGACATGTTTGCAGATAATACGCTGTGGGATTTTACGGGCGATACACCAAAGCTGACAGGACTGCTTGATTTTACCGAGGTATCTGTTGAGCATTATCTGATGGACATTGCCATCACCATCAACGATTTTTGTACCACATGGGGCAATGCCAATGACGGCGAGAGCGTGAATTTTAACACGAACAAAATGACTACTTTTATAGACGGCTATGCGAGTGTCCGCCCCTTAACGGACAACGAAAAAACCGCCTTGCCTGTGATGCTTGCCTATAGTGCCACCATTTTTTGGCTTTTGCGACTAAATGTCATTCACCATAACCGTGAACAAGGACGCACAGGCGATAACATCATGGTCAAAAATCCCGACTTGATGAAACGCTTGGCAAGTCATCATTGGGCAAAGGTGAAATAATCATGTGCCAACTACTCGGAATGAACTGCAACACCCCCACTGACATTGGATTTAGCTTTACAGGGTTTAGAAAGCGTGGCGGACTTACCGACTATCATGAAGATGGCTTTGGCATTGTCTTTTTTGAGCGGACAGCATTGGGTGATATTGGGCTTCGTCAGTTTCATGATGATAAACCCAGCCATTTATCGCCTGTGGCTGATTTGGTGAATCATTATCCCATTGAAGCGATGAATGTGATTGCCCATATTCGAAAGGCAACCACAGGGGGTCATGGACTGGCCAATATTCATCCTTTTGTGCGAGAAGTTTGGGGAGAACAATGGGCATTTGCCCATAATGGGCAGATGAGCGATGGCTTTATTCGTCGCACCCAAAGGCTGATGACTAATGGTAATGCAGAACATTATGCACCTGTTGGCACCACAGACAGTGAGCTTGCGTTTTGTTATCTCTTAAACCGCCTAAAAGCAACCTTTAAAACACGCCCAACTGATGAGATGTTGTTTGCTTTTTTGACGGCACAGTGCCGATATTTGGCGGCAAATGGGCTGTTTAATTGCTTAATTTCAAATGGCAATTGGCAATTGGCGTATGCAGGCAGTTTGTTATTTTATTTGACACGCAAAGCGCCCTTTGGTGAGGCGACGCTGTCTGATGGCGAGATGACGGTGAATTTTAGTGATGTAACTACTGATAAAGATAAGGTCACGATTTTGGTAACCATTCCGTTGACTGACAATGAGCAATGGCAGCAATTAGCGGTGGATGAATGTATCGTTTTTCACGATGGTGAGATGGTGTTCAAAGACACCCCAAGCAAAAAAACTTATCTAAGCATTGAAGAAGGCATAAAGCTGGCATGCAGTGTGGGAGCTAGCGTATGAAAGATATCAAAGGCATCGCTCAAGCTGAGCTGGACTTTTGGCCAAGTTTTCAGCAAATCAACCAAGCCATGCCTCATCTGATGCCCTATGCTGATATTCATCGAGCCTTTGGTGAAACCTATCAAGGGGGGCATTTGTCAGTATGGATAAATGATTATTTTCAATTATCTAATATTTATCCCTGTCTACAGGTGGCAAATACACCGCTTCAATTCACCGCTCAAGATGATTTGCCACATGGCACAGCATACGAAATGTACATTCATCAAACCGCCAAAATTCCCACGCGTGACAATCTGCATGATTGGTTTGGGGCGTGCGTTTGGTCAGTATTTCCAAAAACCAAATCCATGCTAAATGCCAAGCATATTGCGCATTTTGCTCATCAAAACACAAGCAATGGTCGAAATCGTGTGCGTGATACCATTACAGTTTTTGATGAAAATGGGGCAATTTTTGTGGTCAGCGAAGACGCCATTGGCACTCAGATTGGTGATGCCTTGGTGGCATTTGATTGGCAAAATTGTTTGGTGAATACACGCCAATATTGGTACCATCTGTTACAGCCAGATACGCACGCCAAAGTATTTGTCTTTGGGCATGCGCTGCTTGAGCAACTGATTTCACCTTATAAATCCTTATGTGCCCACACGCTTATCGTGCATGTACCCAAAGCGTTTTTTGAGCTATCGCAGCCTGAGCAATTAAAGCGTATCGACGAGATATTATGCAATCAATTAAATGATTTTTTGGTGGAGGGTGTGACACCAAAGCATTTGCATCCATTGCCAATTTTAGGTGTACCACATTTTTGGGATAATGCCGATCCAAGCTTTTATCAAGATGCGTTTGTTTTTCGTGCAGGTCGGCAAAAGCAGGCAAAAACCACATAGGTTTTATCATCATTGATTAATCCGTCTTATTAGGCTAAAGTGCGAAATGACAGCTTAACCAGCTGCTCATCAAGGTACTGCTTGCCATTTTATGTGCCAAAACGACCCAATGCTCGGATAAAATCGGCTGATGATGGTGCAACATAAATTAAAACCAAAATAATGACATATAAAAAAATATAACCAAACGGTTTTTTTATCTCAAAAAATTTAAAGGCAGTACCAGCTGATTTTTTGAGCCTTAAGCCATAAATATTGACGCCATAAATTTCATCCAAGATCAAATGAATCAGCGCACCCATGAATAAGGCAGCACCAAATAGCCAGCTGACAAATGCCGTCAATTTTAGTCCATAAAACGCCCCACATACCAATAGTAGCCCAAACATTGCCATATAAGGCACAGAATGCACCATACCACGATGGACTGTTAGGCGACTAAAAGTGCCAAATAAGCCAAGCCTGAGTAATAAAAACGCACCCATCCACAAAATCAAAGAGTCAATCAAAAGCCTGTCAGCATGATAGCGGTTGGCGTATAAAATGGTGATTAGTGTCGAGACGACCAATGAGGCGATTAAAAAGCCTTGAGAAGCAGGCTTTGAGTGGTCAAGATCAATATCAGGCAACAGGCTGCCTAATGTCCCAACAGCCAAACAAAGCACCGCTGTCGTTAAGCCATATAATTCAAAATAAAAACCAAAAGCGGCAATGATGGTACTGCCAATAACACCAGCGGTGAGATGTGTATGAAAATTTGCCATAATTTAATTTAAACTGTGCTTTAACCAAAACTTTAAAGCAAAAATAAATCAACAAAAAAGCCAGTCATGTGATCAGACTGGCTATTTGCTTCTTTGTAAGAAAAATATTGGCATCCCATAGGGGATTCGAACCCCTGTTACCGCCGTGAAAGGGCGGTGTCCTAGGCCTCTAGACGAATGGGACGCAAGTAAAAGTACTTAGACTTTTAAATAAAGCAGTCACTATTTTTAAATTAAAAAATGAGTAACTGCCAAAAATGTAAGAAATTGCCTAGGTGCTTACATTTTTGTACGAGATTAGTTATGGTGGAGCTAAGCGGAGTCGAACCGCTGACCCCTTGCATGCCATGCAAGTGCTCTACCAACTGAGCTATAGCCCCATACTAAGCTAATGACAGCGTATTATACAGAATAAATTTGAGCCGTCAAGCATTTTTTGCATTTTTTAAGCATTTTTTCAAAAATACAGGCAAAATACAGACCTTGAGTACTATGGCATAAAGTGGATTAACTAACCGTCATGGCATAAGGCTTTGGTATTTAGGCTAAAAAATTAGGCAGAGATTTATTTTTCTCTTCTAATTTTTTGAGTTTTTTCTTGCCTAATCCACCAAGTATCTCACAAGCGTGCCGTAAGCGTGCCAAAGTCATATCTGCACCGATGATGTGCATGGAATTCATCACAGGTGTGCTTGAGGTCGAGCCTGCAATCGCCACAAAAAATGGCTGCATAAAATCTTTTAATTTAATGTCAAAATGTGCCGCCAAGCCTTTAAGGGTTTGGTAAATATTCTCTTCGCTCCAAATGGGCAAGTTTTCTAATTGCCAAGTCGCCAAATATAAAATTTCTAATATCTGCTCATTATCTAGGCTTTTGTAGGCAAAATCTTCGGCAGTGATGGCGGGTAAATTTTGAAAATAAAAACCTGCCCAGTTGATTGCATCGGATAATAAATTAATGCGTGGCTGAATGGCACGAGCGATGGCGGTGAGTTTAGTGTCATCGCTTGCCCATGCCAAGATTTTATTTTTTAGGTCGTCAACGGATAATGTCCGCAGATATTCACCGTTGAGCCAGTATAGCTTTTCAATATCAAAGACAGGACCGCCCAAGGAAATACGCTGGATATCAAAGCTTTGAATCATCTCATCTAGGGTGAATTTTTCTTGTTCATTTGGCAAACTGTAACCCATGCGACCCAGATAATTCATCAATGCCTCAGGGAGTATGCCTGCATCTCGATAGTAGGTAATGGAGGTTGGATTTTTACGCTTAGACAGCTTAGATTTATCGGGGTTTCTAAGTAGTGGCATATGACAAAGCTCTGGCATTTGCCAGCCAAAATATTCATATAACAGCTGATGCTTGGGTGCTGAGGGCAACCACTCTTCACCACGCAAAACATGGGTGATTTGCATCAAATGGTCATCAACCACATTGGCAAGATGGTAAGTCGGCAGACCGTCAGTTTTTAGCAAAACCTGCATATCTACCTGTTCCCAAGGAATGACAACTTCACCACGCAGCATATCTTTGATGGTACAAACGCCGTTTGATGGTACACGCATACGAATCACAAATGGTTTGCCTTGGGCGACCAACGCATCTGATTCTTCTCGTGATAAATTGGCATAGCGACCATCGTATTTAACGGGCAAACCTGCTGCCATCTGTGCTTCTCGCATGGCATCAAGTTCTTCGGGTGTGCAAAAACAGCGAAATGCATGTCCATCATCTAACAGCTGCTCGGCGTATTTTTTATAAATATCGGCACGTTCAGATTGACGATAAGGCGCATGCGGGCCGCCCACATCCGGACCTTCTGCCCAAGATAATCCAGCCCATTTTAGTGCATCTAGAATCATTTGTTCAGATTGCTTAGTAGAACGGACTTGGTCGGTATCTTCGATGCGTAAAATAAATTCACCACCCATGGATTTGGCGAATACTAAGTTAAACAGTGCAATATAAGCGGTGCCTACATGAGGAAAGCCAGTTGGGCTTGGTGCGATTCGGGTGCGTACAGGTCGTGTCATGATTTTCTCTAACTTAGGAAAACGAATTGTTTGTGCTATGATAACAAATCGCCACAGTTTTTGGTAGAGACAGTCACACGCTTTATAAAATGATGAAAAATATTGAAAAATGTACAAACAATACAATAACGTACACAAAAAATTTTGATAAACTTCCCACAACTCTTTGATTTATTGATAAAATAGTAAGGTTATGTTCCCATCTGATGATATTTTATTCGGCGAATAGATATCTAAGCAACTGGCATAGCATTCATCATTTTTGCTAAATAACCACAGTGAGCACCATGTCAAACACCATTTCCACCTCTGATGAATTTAGTCATACGACGGTTTTGTTACCAGAAACAGTTGCGATGGTGCTTGGTGTCAAACAATTAAACGATGTCACTTCAAAAGTTTCAGGTGTGTATGTGGATGCCACTTTTGGGCGTGGTGGACATAGCCAGCTTTTGCTTGAATATTTGGCACCTGAGGCAACTTTGGCGGTCTTTGATAAAGACCCAGAAGCCATCGCTGTCGCCAAAAGTCTGGCAGCACAAGATACACGCATTAAGGTTGTGCATGACAGCTTTGCTCACTTAACAAAAAATTTACAGGCATTGGGTATTGATAAAATTGATGGTTTGATGGCGGATTTGGGTGTCTCAAGCCCCCAGTTAGACGATGGAACTCGTGGCTTTAGTTTCATGCGTGATGGCGTAGTTGATATGCGTATGGATACCACACGAGGTGAGCCTGTCTCTGAGTGGTTACAGCGTGTATCGGCGGATGAGCTGGCTGATGTGTTGTATGAATATGGCGAAGAACGCCATTCTCGCAAGATTGCCCGAGCGATTAAGTCCATGCAAAATTACACTTCCACACGACAATTAGCCGAAGTCATCAAGCAAGCCCATCCTGCATGGCAAAAAGGCAAACATCCTGCCACTCAAAGCTTTCAAGCAATGCGTATTTTTATTAATAATGAGCTTGGAGATGTGGAGGCATTTTTGGCACAAAGTATCGGGGTGCTAAAAGCAGGTGGTATGCTTGCGGTGATTAGTTTTCATTCGCTTGAAGATCGTTTGATTAAGCAGTTTTTGCAGCGTCACAGTCGTGGACAGTATGAAGAAGATGCACGCCTGCCGATCATCCCTAAGCGTCCAAAATATTTTGGTAAACCAAAGCGTATTGGGCCTTGTGATCAGGAAGTTAAAGCCAATCCCAGAGCTCGCAGTGCGTGGCTGCGTGGTGCTGTGCGTAGTGATGTCGCTTTGGTGGCACAAGACGAAGATTGATATATTTTATTTGATAGGTGGCGATTTTCATGAGCAACACTCCTTTGATGACAACACTCAACTCAAGCATGACTTGGGTTTTGCGTTTGGTGTTGGCGGTTTTGGTTGTGATGATTTTTGCAACCGCTTTGGGCATCGTCACCCAAACCCAAGAGCGACACGAAGCCTATATTGAATTACAAAAACGCAGTCGTGAATTAAATGAGCTAAAAATTGAAGAGCAAAGGTTGATGATTGAGCAGCAAACATTCAGTGCCACGCCGCAAGTTGCTCAGCGTGCCGTCAGTGAGCTTGGAATGTTTTTTCCGACCAATGAAAACCGCCGTGTCATTACGCCGAGTGCTAAGCCTGACTCTGAGCCAAGCCAAAATAGCGAGTAAAGCATGACCAAACAAAGAAAAAATCCAAAAACTGGCTCAGCGACGACAGCAGCGTCTTTACACCGTCCAAAGGCGTCTGCCAAGACTTTTGGGATTTTAACCAAAAAACGCATCAAAAAATCTGGCGCTAATTTGGCTGGTGGCAAGCAAGATGCTTGGCGATATTTGATCATTGGGGGGTTGATGCTGTGTATATTTATGGCGATTTTTGCACGCGCATTTTATCTACAGATCGTCAATCCGCAGTTTTTTATTGATAAAGGTGATGAGCTGATTACGGGCAAACGCATTGAACCTGCGTATCGAGGTGTCATCACAGATCGTGAAGGTGCACCTTTGGCTGCCAATGCACCATTATATACGGTATTTTTTGATCCTTATGCCTATGCCGAAGAATATTATCGCTTGGACAATGAAATAAAAACCACCAAAAGTGAAACCGCCAAACAAAAAGCACTCAAAAAACTCAAAGAAATGGACTTGGTTAGGTTGGCAGCGGCGGCAAATTATCCGCTTGAAAAACTTGAAGCGGCTGTTGGGATTGATCATACACTTGACACCTCTAATAGCCAAAAAGTCAAAGAAGCTTTACCAAAAGGTGCAAGCTCACGCCGTTTGGTGCTATTAAACCGTGTATCACCTGAAGTTGCCAAATCCGTCACAGATTTGGGGTTATTTGCCATTGGTCGTGAGCAGTATTTTCAGCGCTACTATTTACAAGCTGAACCCAATGCACAGCTTTTGGGTTATATGGCTCAGTCAAGTGACGAGACTCAAGGCGGCTATATTGGGCGTGCAGGCATTGAGGCTAAATATAATGAGCGTTTGGCGGGCAAAGATGGTAAGGTACAGATTTTGCGTGGTACTGGTCGGCAGCCCATTCAAGAGATTGAGCAAATTGAACCGCTTATTGAAGGCGAAAACATTCGCTTAACAATTGACTCACGATTGCAGTATGTGCTTTATAAAGAGCTTGAGCAGGTTGGGCGTTTGCAGTCGGCGCGTTCAAGCTCAGGCATGGTGGTTGATGTTAAGACGGGCGAAGTGTTGGCGATGGGGTCATGGCCATCTTTTAATTCTAATAATTTGTCCGAACGAGATGGTGCTAACGAAAGAAACCGCCCCGTGCTTGATGTGTTTGAGCCAGGTTCGGTGATGAAACCGTTCACAGTGGCCGCCGCACTTGAATCTGGCAAATACACCACAAATTCTGTGATTGATACAAGCCCAGGCAGTATGTCGGTAGGTGGATATACGATCCGAGATAGTGGTAATTATGGCGTCATCACGCTAGATAAACTGATCCAAAAATCCAGTAATGTTGCCTCAACAAAAATTGCGTTAAATTTACCGACTGATGCCATCGCTAATATGCAGCTTAAATTTGGCTTTGGCCGCAAGACGGCACTGGATTTCCCTGCTGAGGCATCGGGACGAGTTAGCATTCCAAAAGAGCGTGAGCTGGCACGCCGTGCAACACTAAGTTATGGCTATGGTCAGCAAGTGACATTGGCACAGTTGGCCCAAGCTTATGCAGCACTTGGCAATCGGGGGCTGATGCAGCCATTAAAACTTGTTAAAGATCAAAAAACGCCCGAACCTACCCAAGTCATTCATGCAGGTCATGCCGAAGCCATTGTGCGTATGATGGAGCTTGTGACAGGACCAGGTGGCACAGGTCAAGCCGCTGCCATCAATGGCTACCGTGTGGCGGGTAAAACAGGTACCAGTCGGCGTACCAATCCACAAGGTGGTTATTATACCGATCAGCATCGTGCGATTTTTGTGGGCTTGGCACCTGCGTCAGATCCACGCTTTGTGGTGTCAATTTTGGTTGAAGATCCACGCCGCCAATCGTATGCAGGCCAAGTATCAGCACCCGTATTCCACCAAGTGATGAAAGAGGCACTGCGCTTATATAATGTGCCTTATGATAAGCCTTTACGGGTTTTAGCACCCTAAACTGACCGATGAATTTAGCTGATTAAGGATGTATGATGATGCCAATAAGTTTTCGTGAAGTGATCCAAAAAGCGGTGGCCACCCCCCATACTGTGGCGGCAGAACTTGGTTTGATGACACTTGAGTCTGTGTTTGCACCGATTTTGGCGTGTCAATTTGACCAATTTTGTTTGGATAGTCGTAAGATTGGTACAGATGATGGTTTTGTACTGTTAAAAAGTAGTCGTCAAGATGCTCAGACAAACCTAAATAATGCCAATCGTTATCTTATGTCGGTCAAAGACAGTGTGGCATTTGTCATCAGTGAGTTTGATTTGGTGGGACTGGATTTAGATGGCATACAAATTCCTATCGTTAGCGTGCCAAATATTCGCACCTATTTGGGTGATTTGATTGCTGCTCGCCTTCAGCTACATCATGCCGTGGCATTGCCCAAGATTATTGCGGTAACAGGTACGAATGGCAAAACCACGGTCAGTCAGCTGATCGCACAGCTTTGTCAAGCGTCTGGCATCAGCTCTGCTGTGATGGGGACGGCAGGTAATGGACGATTGGGTCAGCTGATCCAGTCCGCCAACACCACAGGCGATGTGTTATTGACACATACATTTATCCATCAAATGGCACAAGAAGGCGTACAAATGATTGCACTTGAGGCAAGCTCGCATGGGCTTGATCAGTATCGCTTACAAGGCGTACCAATTATCGGTGCTATCTATACCAATTTATCCCGAGATCATTTGGATTATCATGCTGATATGGCGTCTTATCGTGATGCCAAAGCCAAGCTTTTTGATCAATCATTGTTCCCAACACTAAGATTTGGTGTGGTGAATTTAGATGATGAGCCTGCTTTGTTTGATTATGAGGCGGCAGATTTTCAGATAATTGGATATAGCCAACAAAAGCCAAACGCTGATTTTTATGCCAAAGCAGTACGCCCAAGCCTTGATTGTGTTGAGATTGAGGTACAAACATCTCAAGGTGAGATGACGGCGATAAGTCCTTTGCTTGGGTTGTTTAATGTGGATAATTTGCTTGCCAGTATGGCGGCATTTACGGCTTTAAACCCTGCAAGGGCAGCAGATTTGCCAAATTTGATTACTCAATTACAAGGTGCAAGAGGGCGTATGCAGCGTGCGTCATCTCAGACGGGTGCTTTTATTATTGATTATGCACACACGCCCGACGCACTTAAGCAGGTCTTATCAAGCCTGCGTCGCCACTGTACAGGCCGGCTAATTGCCGTCTTTGGGTGCGGTGGTGATCGTGATCGAGGTAAACGCCCGCAGATGACCCAAGCAGGTTTGGCGTATGCAGATCAAGTGATTTTGACTGCTGATAATCCGCGTTCTGAATCGCCATCTGCCATCTTAGCAGATATGCAAAAAGGGCTGTCTTGTGAGGATCATTATAAAATCATCATCGAGCCTGATCGAAAAAATGCCATCGAATTGGCGGTTAAAACCGCAGGCAAAACTGATATCGTTGTGATTGCAGGTAAGGGGCATGAAACTTATCAAGAAATCCAAGGCGTGCGTTATGATTTTGATGATTTGGCAGTATTGGGTGAGTTTTTACAAAAATATCAAAAATAAAAAGTAATAAAAGGCAATCGCATGACAAATTCAAGTGCATATTTTTGGAACCAAGATAACCTAAAACAAGCCACACAGGGGCAGTGGCATCACAGTGATAAGGCTGAGATTGACGCCCGTCGTATTGTGACTGATACACGCCAAATCCAAGCAGGCGATGTTTTTTTGGCAATCAAAGGTGAGCGATTTGATGCGCATGATTTTATCCAAAATGCGTATCAGCAAGGTGCATCTGCGGCGATTGTTGAGCGTGTTGTTGATTGCGATATGCCACAGCTTTTGGTGGCAGATACTAAGCTTGCTTTGGGGAATTTGGGTAAGTTTCGGCGAGACGCTCACCCTGATTTGACGGTCATTGCCTTGACTGGTTCTAGTGGCAAGACGACGACCAAAGAGATGATTGGTGCTATTTTAAGTCAAATTGCACCGACGCTCATCACGCGTGGCAATTTAAATAATGATCTTGGCGTGCCGATGATGTTGCTTGAGCTGACTGATGAGCATCGTTTTTTGGTGATAGAGCTTGGGGCAAATCATTTGGGTGAGATTGCTTATACAGCGTCAATGGTGCGTCCTGATGTGGCGTTGATACTAAATATCGGTACAGCGCATTTGGGTGAGTTTGGTGGTCGGGCTAATATTGCGTGTGCCAAATCAGAGATTTATTCGGCACTGACCAGTCAGGGCGTGGCAATTTTACCATTTTCAGATGACTTTTATCCAGAGCTTTTAAAGCAAGCGTCTCAATTTACAAAGCTGCATTTATCGTTTGGTGAGCGTGCCGTGCCGATTGAGCAAGCGGGGCTTGAAGCGACGGATCAAGCTATGCTTAAAGCCGAAGGTATCAGCTCGGTGCTGATGATGGGGGATTTATTTGCTGATGATATCGAAACTTTTGCTACGCACAGCACATTTACTCTAAATACCAATATTGATATTGATCAAATTGACAGCTTGCCTGTTCATCTACCGTTCATTGGTGAGCATAATGTGGCGAATGCGTTGGCGGCAGCTTCGGCGACTTTTGCACTGGGCGTACCACTTGAACAAATCGCCAAAGGGCTTCTGCGTGCGACGCCACCTAAGGGTCGTTTGATGCGTCTGTCAATGGATGGATATCACATTATTGATGATACTTATAATGCCAACCCAACTTCCATGCTCGCTGCAGCAAAAGTGCTTGAAGCTGAATTAGACACTAAGATATTGGTGCTTGGTGATATCTTTGAGTTAGGAGATGCGGCAGATGATGAGCATACCAAACTGGGGCATCAGTTGGCTTTACTTGAGATTGATCATGTATTGACTTTGGGTAATCACATGGCACATACTGCCACTGCCATCAATGAACAAAAATCCATTGCCAGACATTATACAGATAAGCCAAGTCTTTTAAAGGATTTGCGTCAATTATTATCACATGGTTCTGCCACCGTGTTATTTAAAGGGTCTCGTGGCATGGCAATGGAGAGCCTGATTGCTGATTTGACCGCTTGTAACCATTAACAAATTAAGGATGCTTCATGTTGTATTGGCTATTACAGCAAACAGACATTGCCATCGGTTCATTGACTTTGCGGGCACTGCTTGCGGTGATTACATCGCTGCTTATTGTTATCATTGGTGGTAAGCCTGTGATTCATTATCTGCGTACCTTAAAATACGGTCAAGCCGTGCGTGATGATGGACCAAAAACTCACCTTGCCAAACAAGGCACGCCTACGATGGGCGGGGTGCTGATTTTGGTGGCGATTGGTATTGCTACCTTGGCATGGGCGGATTTAGGCAATCCTTATGTTTGGATTTTAATGGTGGTCATGGTCATTTTTGGTGCAGTTGGCTGGGCAGATGATTGGCTAAAAATCAAGCACAAAAACCCCCAAGGACTGATTGCTCGCAAAAAATATTTTTGGCTATCGGTCGGCTCGCTATTTGCTGGCTGTTCGATGTATTACATTGCCACACAGCAAGATACCAATACCATGATCGCCATGCAAGACATGCTAATCCCACTGTTTAAAGACATTGTGATTCCGTTTTCAGCGATCCCATTGGGTTTGGGATTTATTATTGCGACTTATTTTGTGTTGGCAGGCTCATCTAATGCGGTGAATCTGACAGATGGTTTGGATGGATTGGTGATTTTACCCGTAGTTTTGGTCGCAGCAGGCTTGGGCGTTTTTGCTTATATTTCTGGCTCGCCACATTTTGCTGATTATATGCATGTGCCTTATATTGCTTATAATGCTGAGGTTACCATCGTCTGTGCTGCCATGATTGGCGCAGGCTTGGGCTTTCTTTGGTATAATGCAGCACCCGCCGATGTATTTATGGGCGATGTGGGTGCATTGAGTCTTGGGGGTATGCTTGGTACCATTGCTGTGATGACTCGCCAAGAGTTGGCGTTTGCGATCATGGGCGGTATCTTTGTGGCTGAAGCGGTATCGGTGATTTTACAGGTTGGTTCTTATCGTCTGCGTAAACAACGCATTTTTTTGATGGCACCTTTACATCATCATTTTGAAGAGCTTGGACTCAAAGAAACCAAAGTAGTCGCGCGTTTTTATATTGTGTGTATTATTTTGGTGGTGCTTGGACTGATGACCTTAAAATTACGCTAAATTTGCCACCAATTCACCGATGAGCCTTGTGTCCTTTTGGTAAGTGCGTTAAGGTGAGTTTAATGGCAGATTGGTTGATAAAATTTTAAAAACTTTTAGGGAGATTGACCAAGTTGGGCTATAATAGCGAGTTCGTTTGGGTGTATTTGCTCATCGACTGTCTGAACTTTAAAGCTTTATAGGGATAACGACTATGAATGTACAAAGATGCGTCATCGGCAATTGGAAATTAAACCCAGCAACCAAGTCGGCGGCACATGAGCTGGCACAGGGCTTGAGTGGTATAGCCTGTGATGCGGTCAGGGTTGGCTGTACACCAAGTTTTACCCATGTATCGACTGTGGCAGGTGTATTGGCAGGTACACCGATTTGGGTGGGTGCTCAAGATATTTGTGCATATACCCAAAGTACGGGGGCGTATACGGGTGATGTGTCTGCTGAGCAGCTGAGTGATTTGGGCGTAGGCTTTGTCATTATTGGGCATTCTGAGCGTCGCAACTATTATCGTGAAGATCACAGCTTATTGGTTGAGAAAATGAAGCACGCATTTGCTGCAGATTTGAGCGTTGTGTTTTGTATTGGTGAGACCAAAGAGCAATATCAAGACAATCAGACCTTATCAGTACTTGATGATCAGTTATCGGTATTACAAACCTTTCGTGTGCCACGGGGCAAGCTTATCATTGCTTATGAACCTATTTGGGCGATTGGCACAGGTCTGACACCCAGCACTCAAGAAGTCATCGCAACCCATGCGCATATTAAGTCAGTCTTAGCATCGTATCACTTTGAAGGCGTCAGTGTGCTTTATGGTGGCTCGGTGAATGAGCAAAATGCTGCTGAATTTGCTCAAGCTGAAGGTGTTGATGGGGCATTGGTCGGAGGTGCTTCTTTAAAATTGGATACCTTTGCACAGATTATTGCTGCATTTGAGTCAGCATCGTAGCTTATTTTATTTTTGTATACCATACGATTGGGAAATTTATGCTTACAATTCTTTTAGCCATTCATATTATTATTGCCATTGTCATGGTGGGTTTTATTTTGATTCAACATGGTAAAGGTGCCGATGCAGGCGCATCTTTTGGCTCAGGTGCAGCAGGTACAGTTTTTGGTGCGGCAGGGTCGGCAAACTTTCTAACACGCACAACCGCAGTGCTTGCGACAATCTTTTTTGCAACAAGCCTTGCACTGGCTCACTTCGCCCAAAAACAAGCCGAAGATCAGTTACGCTTGGATGTGCCAGCCGTTGTCAGCGAGACACCGAATACCCCGCCAATTAAGTAATGATTTTGCTTGCACTTGACAGATTTTTTGGGTAGAATACTCCGATATTTTGCGATCGTGGTGGAATTGGTAGACACGCTATCTTGAGGGGGTAGTGCTTCACGGCGTGAGGGTTCAAGTCCCTCCGATCGCACCAAATTCAATTTCTGGCTTATCTTTAGGGATTTTTTGCTTGAATTAGGCATCAATCACTGCCGATAGATATGAATCACTCATAGACTTGACTGGCAGCCAGATTGCTTAGCTAAAAATTTTTAAAAATTGCTTGACATTAAAAAAATAGTCTATATAATAGGCATTCTAAATTGATGCGGGGTGGAGCAGTCTGGTAGCTCGTCGGGCTCATAACCCGAAGGTCGTTGGTTCAAATCCAGCCCCCGCTACCATTTTTAAAATCCTAAGCGTTGCCAAATTACAATCTTAGGTAGCTTAATATCTTGAATTAAGCTGTCGGCTGGTATTATGATTGCCCACCAACCTTGTGTTATGTGGGTTTTTTTATATCTAAAACAAATTCATCACTGAAATAACGCTTATCACTCATGATGGGTTATACGATGTTATAATAGTGCTTTATAGACTGTTGTGATAAGTACCGCCGTTTTGTAAATATTATTTTAGGAATTATCATTCAATCATGAAACCATCAAGCAAAATTGCTGAGCTGACCGAATTGATTGCCCCTGCGGTAGCTGCCTGCGGTGTTGATTTGTGGGGCATTGAGTTTATGCCCCAAGGTCGCAAATCATTACTGCGTATTTATATTGAATCACTGCCCGAAAATCGAGCGGCAGGCGAGCATGTGACCATTGAGGATTGTTCAGCGGTTAATCATCAGGTTTCTGGTGTATTAGATGTTCACGATCCAATTGCGGGCGAATATGTCCTAGAGGTGTCAAGTCCGGGTTTTGATCGTCCTTTATTTACGCGTGAGCAGGTAGCGGCATATGTGGGTGAGACGATCAATTTGCGATTAATCCATGCCATTGGTAGCGGTGATACGAAACGCCGCAAAGTAGTGGGTCGCTTGACCTGCGTGGGCGAGGATAGCATGACAGTGATCACCGAAGATAAGCTTGAATTTAATATTGCATTTGATAGCGTGGATAAAGCACATTTGGTGTACGAAGACTGATTTATTTGGTCTAATGCCTGTCATATGAGATTGCATGGTGAAGTGATACAATCATTGCATAAAAATTAATCAATATCAATTAACCCAAAGGATCTACAGATGAGTCGTGAAATTTTGACTGTGGTTGAGACCGTCAGTAACGAAAAAGGACTAAATCCTGAAGATATTTTTGAGGCGATTGAGCAAGCGCTTGTCGTCTCAACCAAGAAAAAAGTCTATACTGAGCAGCCTGAAGTTGCCATCCGTGTACATATTGATCGCAAAACGGGCAATTATGATACATTTCGTTATTGGACAGTGGTTGCTGATGAAGATCATGAGATGCCAGCGTGTCAGCTTGCGATCAGTGATTTGGACGAAAACGAATGGCAGATTGGTGATGTCAAAGAAGAACAAATTGAGTCGATTGAATTTGGTCGTATCGCTGCCACGCAAGCCAAACAAGTAATCATTCAAAAAATCCGTGAAGCTGAAAGAGCGTTGGTTGCCGATGCGTTTGAGTCACGCATTGGTGATTTAATCAGTGGTGAAATTAAAAAACAAAGCCGTGATGCTTATATTGTGGATTTGGGTGAAGGCGGTGAAGGTTATTTGGCAAAAGATCAGACATTGCCGCGTGAGACATTGCGTGTCAAAAGCCGAGTTTCTGCCATCTTATCTCAGGTCAATCGTGATGGTCGTAGCCCACAGCTGATGTTGTCACGGACCAGCAATGAGATGCTGATTGCTTTGATGAATAAAGAAGTGCCAGAGATTAGTGAGCAGATTATTGAGATTCGTGATGTGGCTCGCTTACCTGGTTTACGCGCTAAAATTTCGGTAAAAACCAATGATCACCGTATTGATCCTGTGGGTGCGTGTATTGGTATGCGTGGTACGCGTATTCAAGCTGTACAACAGGAGCTAGATGGTGAACGCATTGATGTGATTGTTTGGAATGAAGATCCAGCACAATATATCATCAGTGCGCTTGAGCCTGCTGATGTCATTGGTCTTGTGCTTGATGAAGATGCTAAAACTGCTGAAGTGATTTTTGCAACGAATGATCAATTAGCCCGTGCCATTGGATCTCAAGGTCAAAATGTTCGCTTGGCTTCTGAATTAACTGGCTACAAGCTGAACATGATTTTGGAGTCTGAATACAGCGAGCGCCAAGCTTCTGAAAATCAAGCAGTGATTGACCTATTTTATGAACGCTTGGAGCTTGATCGTGATTTGGCTGAAGTGTTGGCGGAAGTGGGTTTTGCCGATATTGAAACTGTGGCGTATGCACCAGTAGAGGAATTCTATGAAATTGATGGCTTAGATGATGAAACCATTACTGCCATCCAAGAGCGTGCCAAAGAAGTCATCATCAGTGATGAAATTGCCAAGCAGCAAAATATCAAAGAGCCAAGTGCCGAGCTTTTGGCTTTAGAAGACATGACGCCAGCAATCGCTTACAAATTGGCCGAGCGTGATATCATTACGCTGGATGATTTGGCAGAGCAAGCCATTTTTGATATCGAAGATATCGAGGGCTTGAACAGCCAAAGTGCTGGAAAATTCATTATGGCAGCACGCCAATCATGGTTCGAATAATCATGAGTGTAGCGGTCGTAGGCGTACAGCAATGAGCGTACAGCCATTAAAATAACTTTGCCAAGCCTAAAGGTTTGGCAGACAATACATAAGTGGGCAGTGTTTGGCAGTTGTGCCAAGCCCACTTGCCAAACCAAAACAATTAGGTGATATGAATGGCAAAAACAGTTAAACAACTTGCACAAACTTCAAAAACAACAACCGAAACCATCCTAAAACAACTTGCCGATGCTGGTCTACCAAGTCGTGGCGAAAATGATCTTGTTACCGATAGCGAGCAAGATAAACTGGTGGCTTTTTTAAAGCAAAGCCATGGTGAAAAACCCAAATCTCGCATCAGTTTAAAATCCAAAACTACCTCAACCGCTCAAGTGACAGGCACATCAGGTAAGGCAAAAACGGTCAATGTCGTGCGTACCAAAAAAGTCGTCTATGACAAACCAGATCCAGCTAAGATTGAAGCGAAAATCGCAGCCCAAGCTAAGGCTGCCGAAGAAGCACGCCTAAAAGCTGCCGAAGAAAAACAAGCTGCCGAACGCAGCAAAAAAGAAGCAGCCGAGCGTCAAGCGGCAACCTTGGCTGCGATGCGTGCAAGCAGTGAGCCTGTAAAAAATCATGAGGTTAATGCGACGGTTGTCGTCAAAAAGATAAAAAATCCAGAAGACGCCAAGCCTGCTGATAAAGCAGAAAAAACCGATAAGAAAAAACCTGCCAAACCCATCAAAAAAGAATCGGCAACTGACAAAAAAGCGCGTGAAGCTCGTGAAGCAGAAGAAGAGCGTTTGCGTCAGATGGAGGCAGAAACACGCCGTAAAGCTGCCGAAGAAGCTCAAAAACGCACACTTGAGCAGATGAAACAAATGGCGTCTCGCTATAGCGATGCTGATGACGGTGCGACTGCCGCTATTGTTCGTACCAAAGACGATGCACCGTTGGCTGATGGCTTGGTGGGTGCTGCGCTTGAAGAATCATTTGAAAAAGAGCGTCGTGAAATTAAACGAGGTGCAACAGGCACTGCTGGCAAAGGCGGTAAAAAAAGCCGCAAAGGTCAGCAAGAAGAGCGTGAAATGAAAACCCGTGCAAAGGGCTTAAAATCATCTCAAGCCAATAAACATAAATTTGAAATGCCTGTTGAAAAAATCGTCCATAATGTTGAGGTTGGTGAAAATATCGTTTTATCCGATTTGGCACAAAAAATGGCGGTTAAGGTGCGTGAAGTCATCAAATCACTGATGAAGATGGGTGAGATGGTGCGTGAGTCAGACAGTATCGATCAAATGACCGCTGCACTTGTCATCGAAGAATTTGGCCATAACTTTGTACCGATCAGCGATACCCAGCTAGAAGATGATTTACAAGTCGCTGTTGATGAAAAATCAGGTAATGTCCAAACACGCCCACCTGTAGTAACCATCATGGGTCATGTTGACCATGGTAAGACATCGCTTTTGGATAAAATCCGCACCACTAAAGTTGCAAGCGGCGAAGCAGGCGGTATTACTCAGCATATCGGTGCATATCATGTAACAACAGATCGTGGTCTAATTACCTTTTTAGATACCCCAGGCCATGCTGCTTTTACCGCCATGCGTTCTCGAGGGGCTCAAGCAACAGATATCGTGGTGCTTGTGGTTGCTGCTGATGACGGCATGATGCCACAAACCGAAGAGGCCATCGATCATGCTCGTGCTGCAGGGACACCGCTCATTGTTGCGATTAACAAGATGGATAAAGATACCGCCGATCCAGATCGTGTGATTAATGAGTTGTCCGTCAAAGAAGTCATTCCAGAAGAGTGGGGTGGCGATACTCCTATGGTTAAAGTCTCTGCCAAATCGGGTATGGGTATTGATGAGCTTTTGGAGGTTATTAGTATCCAAGCAGAACTGATGGAGCTTGAGGCACCGATTGATGGTGCTGCCCAAGGTGTGGTGATTGAATCACGCTTGGATAAAGGACGAGGTGCTGTGGCAAGCTTATTGGTTAAGCGAGGTACATTAAATCAAGGTGATTTGGTTTTGGCAGGCGAATACTATGGTAAGGTTCGTGCCATGACTGATGAAAATGGTCAACGCATCAAAACCGCAGGCCCATCAATTCCTGTTGAGATTTTGGGTCTACCAGAAGCACCCGCAGCAGGCAGTGAATTTTTAGTGGTATCTGATGAGAAAAAAGCCCGTGAAGTTGCTGATTTTCGGGCAGCACGGGAGCGTGAACGCACGCTTGATCGTCAAAATAAAATGCGACTTGATACCTTATTTGAAAGTATGGGATCGGCAGAAGTTGCAACTTTGAATATCATCTTAAAAACAGATGTCCGTGGTTCACTAGAAGCGTTATTAAATGCATTAGACGAACTTTCAACTGATGAAGTTAAAGTGCGTGTGATCAGCTCAGGCGTTGGTGCGATTACCGAATCTGATGTCATCTTGGCAGAATCAAGTGAAGCGGTATTGCTTGGCTTTAATGTCCGTGCTGATAATGCAGGTAAACGCAAGGCAGATGAAGCGGGCATAGATATTCGTTATTATAGCGTTATCTACGGTCTTATTGATGATGTCAAAGCAGCAATGAGTGGCATGCTTGCACCAGAGCATCGTGAGCAGATTTTAGGTATCGCTGAGGTTCGTGATGTCTTCCGCTCAAGTAAATTTGGCGCAGCCGCAGGCTGTATGGTTCAAGAAGGTACTATTTATCGCAATAAGCCAATCCGAGTCTTGCGTGATGACAAAGTCATCTTTACAGGCCATTTACAATCTTTGCGTCGCTACAAAGACGATGTCAATGAGGTAAAAGCAGGTATGGAATGCGGTCTTGCGGTCAAGGGCTATGAGGTTGCCGTGGGTGATAAGATTGAGGTCTTTGAGATCCATGAAGTGAAACGAGAGCTATAATTGTGATGATGGCGTTTGGGTATATTGTTTAAAATCATGCAAGTGATACGCCCAAAAGTTAGTATTTAGTCACTCCATTTAATTATTGATTTTATTTAATAAATTTTAATTAAATTTTTAATAAATTATTGGTCTGATCGTTCAAAAAGATTGGTGTTGATACACCAATCTTTTTTAATTGATATGATATGCCGTTGTATGAGTGAAACAAACTTTTATCTGATAAATCTACCAAATGAATCATTTGGCATAATCTAAGTCATCATTTTGAATCACTAAATTTTCACCTTCTTGTATATCCAGCACTTCTTTTTGTAGCTTGGTGGTAAAAACATGCTCACGCTGAATGGTTTGGGTGTTTAGGTGAATATCTTCAATGGCGTGAGCTGTTTTTGTGACCGTCGCAGTCTCACAATACAACAACATCTCAATTGGTGTATCTGGTGTTAATGAACACACCTGACCGTTGATGGTAATTTTGGCGTGTGTGGCTTTTGTGTTGTCAATAATATTAACCAAGTCATCATCATTTGACAACTGTTCATGAGTTGCCAAAGAGGCATCATCTTGTTGATAGGTGATGACAAGATGTTCTTCAGTTAAGGTGATGGGAATATTAACGGTGCGTGTGTGTATCTTTTTGGATAAAATCACCTTACCTGTATTAACACGCTGTTTTTGAACTTCGGCCCTTTCTTCCAAAAGCTCTAAGGTTTGAGTATCATCAATTGTATGCGGTGTTTTCATTGTCTTATTTCCTTAAAATTTTAGGTCTTTAAAAATTTCTTTGAGATTTGGTTTGGATTAATCAAACCCAGCTTTTCAGTATTGATTAAAGTTAAAAAAAGCCAGAGCATTGCCCTGACTTTTTGGATGTTTGACTGATGCGATTTACTCATTCAAGTCAAAGTTTAGGTTAGGTCAGATTATAGACCACGAGCACGGCGTACTTCATCAGCGGTAATGCCTTCATAGTTGACCACATTGCCATTTTTATCAACCACATTGCCTAAATCATCCACATTAAGCTCTTCACGCTGAATGGTTTCTAAAATGGTTTCTGTACGAGTTTCTGAAGTTTTGCCTAAGGTGACCTCTTCGGTGACATAAGTTTGTTTGGTAACATTGGCTTGCTCAGCTTCTAGCTCAACGCTGATGGTGTCTGCACCCGAATCATTAATACGGCGATCTGTTGGGCGATCTACAGCGGTACGCTCAATGTGAGCATGCTCTTCTTCTAAATCCACTTCCATACGGCGTTCTTCGGTAACCACATGCTTACCAAGGCTAACAATGCCTGCTACGATACGGTCTTTATTGACTGTTAAGCGTTCTTCTAACAATTCTAGCGTATTTGGAGCATGATAATGGCTTTCATCTAACTCAAGACGGCTTTCTGCAGGCAGTGTCTCTGCTGCATAAAATTCACGGTCTTTGTTATATTGTTCTTCATAGGTATAGCTATAATTTTGATCATAGCCTTCCATTGCTTCTACTTGCTCTTTGGTCAGACTGTCAAAATATACCTCATCGCCAACAATGCAAGACAAGCCTGCTGGAACCAAAACCTCTTTTGAGAAGAACCAACCACCAGCATCAACCACTAGGTAGCGAATCTTACCTGTGTCTACCTCGACCAATACATCTTGTACTTTACCAAGTTTTTCTTGACCGATGCCATAAGCAGTTTTGCCAATTGGGTTATAATAGTCATTTCCCAATGCTTCACGGTTGGTAGCTTCAATGTCATACAATCGTACTAACTTACTCACCATACTTCTCCCTTTGTTTTGTTGATCTGATTGATGGCTCAATCAGGATTTCTAATCTTTTTATATACCGCTTAAATTTATATACCGCTTAAACTTCAGATACAAATTTAAACTATCGAGGTAACCTAATATCATCAAAACGATAAAATGATTTATCTTTTCTTTTATCTGTTTTTATCTGTTGGCTACTTCTTGATGTCTAGCGATACTTTTAGTATAAAGAATTTAAAATTTTGTACTAAGCGTTTTTTGTCAAAAATTATTATGATTCAATTAACTATTTATAAACCAAAGTAACCCAATGTAACTTTAAGTAAATTTAATAATTTTTTGAAAATTATGTTGATTATCGGTGGCTATGGGCAAGCTGATTGATGGAATTTATCGTTTTATCATGCCTTTTATGTAAAAATCGGTGCTACTTTTAACGAGTATGTTGAATGAGTAAGATGACCAAATGCAAAAGCAGACAATAAGATCAATCGGCAAAAATGTCATTCATTGGTTTTATTAAAAAAATGGGCTATACTACCACCATCATACTGAGGTGAATTTTAATAACATTTTATTAATCGTATATCTATTTAGAGGACTTATGAATCAACGATTACAGCGACTTGCTGACCAAATTCAGCGTACTTTAGCCATTTTAATTCGAGATGAGATTAATGACCCACGCTTGACGGGGTTTGTGACCATTTCTAGTGTGAAGGTTAGCCCTGATTTGGGCTATGCTGATGTTTATGTGACGATTTTGGAGCCAAGTCAAGATGGTGGCATGAACAGTGAGGCACATGCTCAAAGCTTAAAAGTACTTAATACCGCTGCTGGATTTTTGCGAACTGAGCTGGCACGCACCATGAAAACACGCACCACGCCACGCTTAAGATTTCATTATGATGAGGTAACCGCCCATGGTAATCGCATGATGAGCTTGGTTGGTCAAGCCATGCAAAAAACCCAAGAAAGTGAAAAAAACTATCTGGATGAAGAGCATCAGTTGGATGATGATAAATCATGATGAATCGGCCGACCAAAAAAGTGGTGATTTCAGGCATTTTATTATTAGATAAACCTGCTGATATCAGCTCACACAGTGCTTTGGCAAAAGCTAAGTATTTATATCAATCCGAGTTGTATGATTCTAAAAAAGCAGGTCATACAGGCACGCTTGACCCTATGGCAACAGGGCTTTTACCGATATGTTTTGGTGAGGCAACCAAATTTGCACAGTATGGGCTTAATGCAGATAAAAGTTATGTCGCACTGTTAAGCTTAGGCGTGAAAACAGATACTGCTGATAGATATGGTCAGGTGATACAACGCACCGATGCACCAAGCTTTAATCAGCAAACGCTTGATGGGATTGCCAACGCTTTAATAGGCAAACAAATGCAAGTACCGCCTATGTATTCCGCCTTAAAAAAAGATGGTAAAAAATTGTATGAATATGCACGATTAGGCAAGGTGGTCGAGCGTGATGCCAGACCCATTATCATACATAATTTGACACTCACAAAACTGGATAATACCACAATTAAATTGATTGTCTCTTGCTCAAAGGGGACTTATGTGCGTGTGCTGGGTGAAAGTGTGGCAGAGCATTTGGACTGTGTGGGGCATTTAACGGATTTGCGTCGCACGGCCACAAGCGGTTTTGATGTGGCGGATGCGGTCGGTCTTGATGTGTTAAGCCAGTTATCATTGCCTGATAAAATCAATCGGCTATTACCTGTGGATGCTCTGATGACGCATATACCCATTTTAAGCATTGATGGTTTGGAAGCTGAGCGACTAAAAATGGGGCAACGATTAAATGTCAAAGACCGTCTAGATAGCTTGCTTGAGTTTGATGATGTGTTGCTTGTGCGACTGTATGCCCAAGATATATTTATTGGGCTGGCAGAAGTATCCAACAGTGGACGATTACAGCCCATCAAAGTGGTGCATTGCTATTGACAAAATTCCTTGTTTAAAATTCCTTGTTTTTGTGTGTAGATGAGATTGAGATATTGATGCAGCGTGTTTTCATCTCGTCTTGATTTTTATACATTTCATCTAAAAATAACAAATAATACTTGCAAAAAACGCAGGGGAAGGGGTAATATATGGATGCTTTATGTAGTTTTGTAAAGTTTTTCTTCAATTCTCAACTTATCTCAACTTAAAATGGCGATTTACCGATGATTCGGTAGTTGCTTTTTAGGTTGTGGCGTGGATGATGATTTGCCCCGATGAGTTAATTACCTGTATTAATTACTTGCATCAAGTTGAGAGTGGGGCAGAGTTTGGTGGTTTTATTTTGTATTTTATTTGGTATTTTTAAGGAACGGTTATGAAAAAGCTACTTTTGGCAGCCCTATTGACAAGCACTTCAACACTGGCAATGGCTCAAATCTCCACCGATGGTCTGTATGTACAAGGTAATGTTGGCGTATCAAAATTAAATGCCAAGGAGGACGGTGAGAAGGCTAAACGCAACGCAACTCAATACACCATCGCCGTCGGTAAAGACATGGGTGCGATACGTTTTCAGGCAGACTATACCAACTTTGGCAAAATGAAAAATAACGGTTCAGAAGGCAAGCGAGACGAGGTGAGGTATGAAGAATGGAAAGCTTCCTTAAAAGCTCATTCATTGGGCGTGTCTGCCATTTATGATTTTAACACCGCAACAGGGCTGACCCCCTATGCAGGCATGCGTGTTGGTGCCAATCAGCTAAAAGTTGACGGTCAAGATCTTTATAATAAGATTACACCAGACGGTAGGCTACAACTAGTAAAAGATATCAAATCAAAGAAAAGCAACAAAGTCAGCGTGGGTGCAGTTGCAGGTGTGCAATACGCCTTTAATCCACAGCTGGCATTAGATGCAGGTGTAGAATATCACTACTTAGGTAAGATTGAGAGTCTTAAACTCAATCAATATGGTGCGAAAGTGGGTCTTCGCCATAACTTTTAAAATTAGCAAGCTGCTGATTTTAAGCTTGCTAAAAAACCCATCGGTACGATATATCGATGGGTTTTTGTAAAAAGTGATAAAAATCAGCAAAACAGCTGACAGCGGTTTAAAAAACTGTTATAATTTATTTTTAGGTGCCAAATGGCGTAGGTAAGCTTTAGCAATGCGATGCTTGCCTGAATTTATTTGCATTGCTTAGTAAGGAATGAATGATGTTAACGAATAAAGATCGTGAAGCGGTAATTGCAAAATATCAGCGTGGCGAGAATGATACTGGTAGCCCAGAGGTGCAAGTGGCTTTATTGACCGCTCGCATTAATGACTTACAAGACCATTTCAAAGCACACAAAGCCGACCACCACAGTCGCCGTGGTCTTATCCGCATGGTTAACCAACGCCGTAAGCTATTGGACTACCTAAAAGGTAAAGATTTGAACCGCTATACTGACTTAATCGGTTCATTGGGTCTACGCCGTTAATTTGTCCTTGTGGCATTGGGTTTTTAACCTGTATACGATACCGAAAACGGCGTGCTTTTGCGTGCCGTTTTTTATTAATTATTTGTTTATTTATTATTTAAATTATCAATTGCATTGAGCATGAATTTAGAACTCTAAGGCATGACATGAAACGATGTTATGCCTTAGGGCTTTAGATTATGCCAATCAATGCCTATTATATAAAAGGATCAATTTATGTTTAATCCCATTCGTCAAGAATTTCAATATGGCAACCAACAAGTTGTTTTAGAAACAGGTCGTATCGCTCGCCAAGCCAATAGTGTGCTTGTGCATATGGGCGGCGTGTCTGTCTTGGTTGCTGTGGTCGTGCGTCCTGAAGCCATTGCTGGTCAAAACTTTTTTCCTTTGACGGTGAATTATCAAGAAAAAATGTACGCTTCGGGCAAAATCCCAGGCGGTTATGGCAAGCGTGAAGGTCGTGCGTCAGAGTTTGAGACGCTGACTTCTCGCTTGATTGATCGCCCAATCCGTCCGCTATTTCCAGAGGGCTACTTTAACGAAATTCAGGTAACAGCAACAGTCATTTCATCAGATAAAACCCAAGATGCTGACATTGCAGCGATGATTGGTGCATCAGCAGCGTTAGCAATTTCACCAGCACCATTTAATGGTCCTATCGGTGCTGCTCGTGTTGGTTTTATCAATGGCGAGTATGTACTCAACCCAACTTTGGCTGAGATGAAGCAAAGTGATTTGGATTTGGTCGTGGCAGGCACCAAATCAGCGGTACTGATGGTTGAGTCTGAAGCTAAAGAGCTATCAGAAGACCAAATGCTGGGGGCGGTGCTTTATGGGCATGGTCAGCAGCAGGTGGTGATTGATAATATCAATACATTCGCCCAAGCGGTAGGCAATGCCAAGCAAGAATTTGTCGCCCCTGCCATCAATGAAGAGCTAAATACTCAGCTAAAAGAGCAGTTCACCGCTAAAGTTAGTGAAGCCTACACGATTACCGTCAAACAAGACCGCTACGCACGCTTAGATGAGCTTGCCACAGAAGCTTTGGTACTGGCAGGCGATGAGACAAGTGATGACTATGCCGATAAAGTCGCCCAAATTAAAGAGCTATTTGAAACCCTAAAATATCGTACCGTGCGTGATAATATCTTATCAGGCAAGCCTCGTATTGATGGGCGTGATTTGGAGACTGTGCGTGCCTTGGATATTCAAGTGGGCGTCTTGCCTTATACACACGGCTCGGCACTGTTTACTCGTGGCGAAACTCAAGCGTTGGTTGTAACCACTTTGGGTACAACACGGGATGTGAACCTTGTGGATACGCTGGCAGGCACAAAGCAAGATCACTTTATGCTACACTATAATTTCCCACATTATTCAGTGGGTGAGACAGGTCGTGAAGGTGCACCAAAACGCCGTGAAATTGGACATGGTCGCTTGGCACGCCGTGGTGTTCAGGCGATGTTACCTGCCGCTGAACGCTTCCCATACACCATTCGTGTGGTCTCTGAAATCACTGAATCAAATGGCTCATCATCTATGGCGTCTGTCTGCGGTGCGTCGTTATCTTTGATGGATGCAGGCGTGCCGCTAAAAGCCCCTGTTGCAGGCATCGCCATGGGACTGGTCAAAGAAGGTGAGCGTTTTGCTGTGCTGTCGGACATTTTGGGTGATGAAGACCATTTGGGCGATATGGACTTTAAAGTTGCAGGTTCGGTAAATGGTATCACAGCTCTACAAATGGACATTAAGATTGAAGGCATTACCGCCGATATTATGGAACAAGCCCTAAAACAAGCACACGCAGGTCGTATCCATATCCTAAATGCCATGAATGAGGTCATCGCAACCTCTCGTACTGAGATTAACGCTCATGCACCAAATTATGCCACCATCACTATCAACCCTGAAAAAATCCGTGATGTGATTGGTAAGGGTGGGGCGACCATTCGTCAGCTGACTGAGGATACAGGTGCAACCATTGATATTGATGATAACGGCACAATTCGTATTTTTGGTACAGATAAAGCATCAACCCGTGCCGCCATTACTCAAATTGAGGCGATTACCGCCGAGGTTGAAGTGGGTACAGTGTATGAAGGTACGGTTGCTCGTATTGTTGATTTTGGGGCGTTTGTTACCATTTTACCAGGCACAGATGGTCTGGTACACATCAGCCAAATCTCTGATGAGCGTGTGGAGAATGTGAGTGATTATCTAAAAGAAGGTCAAACTGTCAAGGTTCAAGTTCAAGACATTGATAATCGTGGTCGTATTAAATTAACCATGAAAGGTGTTGAATAAACAACCTTAGTATCATATTATCATATGACTTTAAAAAACCGCTCTTTTGAGCGGTTTTTTAATGATTTTGGTTAAATATGGCAAGCACCTAAGCTTGAGTAATCTAAATCACTTGAACAACCAATCATTCTACCCACCACGATGATAGGGGTGATGATTAATCAGACTCATCGCACGATACAACTGCTCTATGACAATGATACGTACCAACGGATGCGGCAAAGTCAGCTCCGATAATGACCATTTAAAATCTGCTGCTTGCAATATCTCAGGCGAAACGCCATCAGCACCACCAATCACCAAGGCAATATCTGCACCATCTTGCATCGCCACACTCAGCTTATCACTCAAATGCTCAGTAGACAGCATTTTACCCTTAACTTCAAGCAGCCATAATCGCTCTTTTGGATGTTTGGCATTTAAAATTGTCGTCGCTTCGATGGCTTTATATTTATCAATCTCGGCAGGTGAGGGGGTTTTGCTGCGTTTGGCGGGAGGTAGTTCCACCATCTCAACACTAATCATGGGCTGAATGCGTTTGAGGTATTCTTCAAAGCCTTGTTGTACCCAATTTGGCATTTTGTGCCCAATACTTAAAATTCGTAATTTCATCAAAGCTTCCTATGGTTTTGATACCATTTTACTTAAAATTTGCCAAAATTTCATCGCAAAATAACATAACTGATGGCGAAAATGACAAAATTTTGTTATTCTAAGCAATTTACCAGCAAATTTATCAAGCAGCTTAAGCAATAGACTTAGACCATAAAAATACAGGAGTAAACAATGGTAACAAATACAGCAGTGTCGCACAGTCCTCAGTACGATGATTCTGAATTTGAATATGCAGGATTTTGGATACGATTTGTGGCATGTCTTGTCGATAATTTAATTATTATGATTATAATTGCACCGTATTGGTTTTATAATTATCAGCAAATGATGGCCATGCCTGCTGACCAAATACCGTTTTATAGTGTTGGGGATGCCATCCTTTATAGTGCTGGGGATGCTATCCTAAACTTAGTGATGGCGGCGGCGGTTGTTTGGTTTTGGGTAAAAAAAGGTGCAACACCAGGTAAAATGCTCTTTGGGCTGCAAGTCCGTGATGCCAAAACAGGGCAATTTATCAGTGTGCCAAGGGCATTATTGCGATATTTTAGTTATCTGATTTCATCCGTGATTCTTTGTTTGGGACTTATTTGGGTTGGTTTTGATAAGAAAAAACAAGGCTGGCATGATAAAATTGCCAAAACTGTTGTGGTAAAACGCATTCGCTGATGGGTCGCCAGTTAAACAATAAAACCATCAAACGCAAGCAGGGCGATGTGTTTGAGCAGTTGGCGGTAGATAAGCTAAAACAAGCAGGCTATGAAATTATTTTAACCAACTTTACCACCCCATTTGTTGGTGAGATTGATATTATCGCCAGACAGCCTTTGGAGCAATCGCACCGTTTGGTGCAGCCAAGATTTTGTACGGTATTTGTTGAAGTGCGTAGCCGAACAAGTTCTGTGTATGGTACAGCGCTTGAGAGTGTTACCTCAAAAAAGCAGGCAAAAATCTACCGAACAGCAGAACGATTTTTAATCAATTATCCCAAATATATTGATGATGCATACCGTTTTGATGTCATGGTTTTTGATTTGGTTGATGGATTGATTGAACATGAATGGATAAAAAATGCGTTTTGATTGGCTCAATGGTCGTGAATTAAAATCAATCAAGCAATCCGTAGCTTTACTATAAGATATATCCCAGTAATATGGAAACATAGCATGATGAAAAAATTATTAATCGTTTTGACGAGCATGGCAATGATTGGTTTGACAGCATGTGTCAGCAATGGCACACAAAGTGTCGGCGCTGATGCGATGGGTCGCACCATTCCTGAGCGTATCAGTGATAGTAGTATTGAGCTTACCGCACGCCGTAATCTTGCAACCATTCCGGGTGTCAGTCCAAATACAGTGCGTATTGATATTGCCAGTTTTCGCCGAGAAGTTTTATTGACTGGCGAAGTACCCAGTGAACAGATTAAGATTGAAGTTGGGCGTACGATTGACTCGATGAGAGATGTCGAAAAAGTCTTTAATTATTTGACTGTCGTTGAGACACCCAAAAGCCAAAGCCATACTTTGCATGAAAATTATTTACGCTCAAAAATCAATACCCGCTTACTAACCAACCGCCATCTTAAATCATCACAATATAAGGTTGTTGTTCGTGACCGTACCGCTTATGTGCTGGGCTATTTGACATCCGAGCAGCAAGGTTATATCTTAGAAGCCATTCAAGCGACACCCGGTATGGAGGCTGCGGTAACTTTGACGACTTTGGTGAGTGTTCAGGAGTTAGAAAGTTATACCAATCATGAAGTGAATACACAGGCGTATACCAACGATGATGGCTATGATGCCATGGTGGCAAAGCCTGATACGCAAGAAGATAGTGGCTATATATTGCAAGAAATTTATACACCCAATGCCAGTAATGTAGCCCCAGCCAATACAGCACCTGTATTTGAGATCTCTCAATAGCGATTTGTACCATCATCTATCATGGTAATTTGGTGGCATATTTGGCAGCATTTGATGATAAATGTTGCCAGATTTGATATAATAATGTAATTATTTTGGGTGGATTAACCACCCTATGGCAATGAGAAAACCTATGAATGCACAAGCTTTAATTGAGCTACTTCGCCCACATTTTGCCGATGCCCACATTGATGCGGTGAATGAAGGTAATAAATTTGAATTGTTGATTGTTGATGATGCCTTTGAGGGCAAGCGTTTGGTAGCGCGTCAGCAGATGGTTTATACACTTGTTAATCAATATATCCAAAACGGTGCAATGCACGCTTTGACGATTCATGCGCTTACGCCTGCAGAATATACTGCCAAAAAAGCTTAAGCTTAGGGATAAGTTATGGATAAGTTTAAAATTATAGGGGCAAGTCGTATCATTGGTGAGGTCACCATTTCAGGTTCAAAAAATGCTGCTCTGCCACTGTTGGCAGCAATGCTACTACCCAATGGTGAAACGGTGCTTCATAATGTGCCGACACTAAAAGATACAGCCACTTTGATTGAACTGATTGCAGGTACTGGCGTAAAAATTTATAAAGAAGGTAATACGGTCACAGCAGATGCAAGTGTTGTGACAAATTATTATGCACCTTATGAGTTGGTGCGTACGATGCGTGCATCGATTTTGGTGCTAGGTCCATTGCTTGCACGCTTTGGTGAAGCGGAAGTCAGTTTACCAGGTGGCTGCTCTATTGGCTCACGACCTGTGGATCAGCACCTAAAGGCACTAGAAGCCATGGGTGCAACTATCGAAGTTGAAAATGGCTATGTTAAAGCTCGTGCACCAGCAGGCGGTCGCTTGATAGGCTGTGATTTTAGCTTTGATATGGTGACGGTCGGTGGTACCGAAAATATCATCATGGCGGCAACGCTTGCTTTGGGTACCACACGCTTAGAAAACTGTGCGACTGAACCTGAGGTGGTAGATTTGGCAAATATGTTGGTTGCCATGGGTGCCAAAATCAGCGGTATCGGCACAACAACAATGGTTATTGAGGGCGTTGAGAGCTTGCATGGCTGTGAATACAGCGTGATCGCAGATCGTATCGAAACAGGCTCTTATTTGGCAGGCGCACTCATGAGCCGTGGTGATGTCTTAGTGCTCAATACATCGGCAGAGTTTTTACATCCTGTACTCAAAAAATTTGAAGCCATGGGTGCGACCATTACCACAGGGGATGACTGGATTCGTGCAGTGATGACCACGCGTCCAAAAGCTGTTGATATTCGTACTCAAGTACATCCAGGATTTCCAACCGATATGCAGGCACAGTTGATGGCGGTGTGCTGTTTGGCAGAAGGTACAAGCACGATTATTGAAAATATCTTTGAAAATCGTTTCATGCATGTGCCAGAGCTTCAGCGTATGGGGGCAAATATCCGCATCGATGGTCATACTGCCATTGTTAAAGGTGTTGAAAAATTTATGCCAGCGCCCGTTATGGCAACCGATTTACGAGCATCCATGTCGCTTGTGATGGCGGCGGCGTGTGCCGAAGGTGAAAGTGTTATTGATCGCATTTACCATATAGACCGTGGCTATGATGATGTTGAAAATAAACTGCGTGGGTTGGGTGTTAATATTGAGCGTATCAAAGGCTAAAGTTATCAAGACTTTAACGCCATTTTGACCAAATAAAATTCTGACCTTTTACCATCTAAATTGTGGCAGTAGTAACTCATGATAACCATGACAGAAAATTTTTCAGGCTTAACCATTGCTCTATCAAAAGGGCGAATTTTGGACGAAACCTTGCCTTTATTTGCTAAGGCAGGGATTGTACCGCTAGAAAATATTAACCAGTCTCGAAAGCTTATTTTTCCGACCACACATCCCAATGTTCGTTTGTTGATTTTGCGAGCTTCTGATGTGCCGACATATGTAGAGCATGGGGCGGCAGATATTGGCGTGGCGGGTAAAGATGTTTTGATCGAATATGATGCACAGATTTATGAGCTGCTGGACTTGGGCATCGCCAAATGTCGTCTGATGACTGCAGGTGTCAAAGGTGCAGTACTGCCTAATCGCCGCTTGCGTATCGCCACCAAATACACCAATGTAGCACGCAACTATTTTGCGTCTCGTGGTGAACAAGTAGACATCATCAAGCTGTATGGCTCTATGGAGCTTGCTCCTTTGGTGGGGCTTGGTGATTTGATTGTGGATGTCGTAGATACGGGAAATACCTTGCGTGCCAATGGTTTAGAGCCTTTGGAAACCATCTGCCAAGTGTCATCACGCCTGATTGTCAATCCTGTCAGCTATAAGCGTAAATTGGTACAGATTGAGCCAATTTTACAAATTTTGGAAAAAGCTGTCTTGGAGCAGGGTGCTTAAAGGTCGTGTCATCTTTTTTGTTTATGATACGCTTGTTCCTGATAGCATGTTGGGTAAAATATATCTTGAGCAAAGCCATATCATATTTTGCTGATAATCTCACCTTATCTAAAGTCAAACTTTGCTGATTTCATCAAGTAACCAAGATTTAATCATGATAAAACTTGTATTGAATTTGTATTTATTAAAAGAGTATCCATGCCAACTTTAAAAATTCTAAAAAGTCAAGATGATAACTTTGCCAGCCAATTAAAAGATTTGCTTGCCTTTGAAACGGTAACTGATAGTACGCTGATTGCTACTGTGAATGATATTATCGCCACAGTACGAGAAGATGGTGATGACGCAGTGCTTAAACTCACTCAAGAATTTGATAAGCACCCAGCCAAGAGTATGCATGAGCTGTTTGTCAGTGCTGATCAATTAAAAGCGGCATTTGACGGTTTGGCTGATGATGTCAAACATGCCTTACAATACGCTGCTAAGCGGATTTTTGAGTTTCATCAGCATCAAGTCGAGGCGGGTTTTCGCTTTACCGATCATTTGGGCAATAGTTTGGGACAAAAAGTCATACCCCTTGACCGTGTGGGTATTTATGTGCCGGGGGGATTGGCAAGTTATCCGTCTAGCGTTTTGATGAATGCCATACCTGCCAAAGTCGCAGGCGTTGGGCATATCACGATGGTTGTTCCTGCACCGAATGGCGAGCTAAATCCTTTGGTACTGGCGGCAGCACATCTGTCGGGTGTGGATAGCGTCATTACAATTGGTGGGGCTCAGGCAGTGGCAGCATTGGCATATGGTACAGACAGTATTGCCAAAGTAGATAAAATTACAGGACCGGGCAATAAATATGTTGCTGCTGCCAAGCGTGCAGTATTTGGACAAGTGGGCATTGATATGATTGCAGGGCCATCTGAAGTGCTGGTCTATGCCGAAGGTGAACCTGATGATAATGCTGACTGGCTTGCTATGGATCTGTTATCCCAGGCGGAGCATGACACTGTAGCACAGGCGATTTTTGTTACCACTTGCCCAAGCCAGTTAGATGCGGTCAAAGATGCCATTGATCATGCGTTGGCAGAACTACCAAAAGCGGATATCGCAAAGCAGGCTCTTGCCAGTCGTGGAGCGTTGATTTTGGTCAAAAACCGAGCTGAAGGGATTAACATCATCAATCAAGTCGCCCCTGAGCATTTGGAGCTGTCACTGAATAACCCTGAAGAAGTGGAGCAATATGTACGCCATGCAGGAGCAATCTTTCTAGGAAGGCATACGCCAGAAGCTATCGGCGATTACTGTGCAGGTTCTAACCATGTCTTGCCAACATCAGGCACGGCACGGTTTAGCTCGCCACTTGGGGTCTATGATTTTACCAAAAAAACCTCGCTTATCTATTGTACACCAAATGGTGCCAAACCTTTGGCAAAAACAGCAGATATTTTGGCAGTACAAGAAAACTTGGATGCTCATGCCTTATCGGCACGCTATCGTCATCATGATTGATATTGATTTGAATCATTTGGCACAATCAAAATCTCTGCAGCAGATAAGCACATCATAGTTAACATCTTAATAAAAGTGTCGGATAATCATGAGTATTGACAACCGTTTGTGGAGTACTAAGGCAAAAAACCTTAGCCCTTATGTACCTGGCGAGCAGCCCAAGCATGATAATTTGGTTAAACTAAATACCAACGAAAATCCCTATCCACCAAGCCCAAAAGCAGTGATGGCAATGCAGGCAGTGCTTGCTGATGAGGCTTGTGCATTGCGGCTTTATCCTGAACCTGAGTCAGACGAACTCCGCCAAACTTTAGCAGATTATCATGGGCTTGGGTTAGATGAGGTGTTTGTTGGTAATGGGTCGGATGAAGTATTGGCATTGGTATTTGCATGTTTTTTTATGAAACAGCGTCCATTATTGATGCCTGATATTAGCTACAGCTTTTATCCTGTTTATGCTGATACCTTTGGTGTCACAACCCAAAGTATCCCACTTAAGGACGATTTTAGCATTGATATAAAAGAGTATCATCAGTCGTGTGATGGTATTATCTTGGCAAATCCCAACGCACCAACAGGGCGGTTGCTGCCCATCGAAGATATCAAAAAGCTGATTGCCATGCACCCTGATGCGGTTGTTGTCATTGATGAGGCATATATTGATTATGCTGATGATGTCAAGCAGGCATCTGCGGTGAGACTGATTCGCCAGTTTGATAATTTGGTGATTACCCAAACTTTTTCAAAATCTCGTGCCTTGGCAGGTTTGCGTGTGGGCATGGCATTTGCCAATCCAAATTTAATTGCTGCATTGATGGCAATGAAAAATAGTTTTAATTCTTATCCACTTGACCGCTTGGCTCAAGCAGGTGCCAAAGCCAGTGTTGAAGATGTGGCATATTTTGAAGATAAACGCACTCAGGTCATCAAGCTTCGCAAAGCACTCACCCAAGACTTGCAGACGCTTGGCTTTACCGTACTGCCTTCAGCGGCAAATTTTGTATTTGCAACTTTGCCAAACCATCAAGCAGCTGATTTAAGTCAGGCACTACGCCAAGAAGGTGTGATTGTGCGTCATTTTAATCAGCCACGCATCAAGGATTATTTGCGTATTAGTGTGGGTACGCAAGCACAAAATCAGCGATTGATTGATGTATTGACGCAGATTTTGGCAAAAATGGATTAAATCACCAGTTAATCATTTATTGTACCAACCATATGAAATGGTAGGCACGCTCTAAAATCACTGATTTAACTGATTGATATTTGCATATCATCATTGACCAAATGTGTGATTATTAAAATCAGCTTAAGATGACTTAAGCAAAGCCAGCCGTTTGTGTTTTGCACAAATTAGCCAAAAGGAAAATAACCATGACCATCATTAAACAAGATGATTTCATTCAAAGTATCGCCGATGCATTTCAGTACATTAGTTACTATCACCCGACAGATTATATTGAAGCTTTGGTTGAGGCTTTGGCGCGTGAAGAAAACCCTGCTGCCAAGGATGCCATGACCCAAATTTTGGTTAATAGTCGTATGTGTGCCGAAGGACATCGTCCCATTTGCCAAGATACGGGTATTGCAACTGTATTTTTAAAAGTTGGGATGAATGTCACTTGGGATGCGACCATGAGCGTTGAAGATATGGTTAATGAGGGAGTTCGCCGTGCTTATAATCATGCCGATAATACCCTGCGCGCTTCGGTATTGACTGACCCAGCAGGCAAACGCCAAAATACCAAAGATAATACCCCAGCGGTCATCCATATGCAGATTGTGGCAGGTGATAAAGTGGAAGTGACTTGTGCGGCCAAAGGTGGTGGTTCTGAAAATAAATCAAAGCTTGCCATGCTAAATCCATCAGATGATATTGTTGATTGGGTACTAAAAACTATCCCCACAATGGGTGCAGGCTGGTGTCCACCTGGTATTTTGGGTATTGGTATTGGTGGCACACCAGAAAAAGCAGCACTGCTTGCCAAAGAATCTTTGATGAGCCATATCGATATTCATAAACTTAAGCAAAAAGCCGACTCTGGTGCCCAGCTGTCTACGACAGAAGCGTTACGCTTGGAAATTTATGATAAAGTCAATGCGTTGGGTATTGGTGCACAAGGTTTGGGTGGATTGACAACGGTATTGGATGTCAAGATTTTAGATTACCCAACACATGCCGCTTCAAAACCTGTGGCAATGATTCCAAACTGTGCAGCAACTCGCCATGTGGAATTTGAGCTTGATGGTTCAGGTCCCGTTGAGCTTATGCCACCAAGCTTGGATGTGTATCCAGATGTGACTTATAATCCTGAAAATGGTAAGCGTATCAATGTCGATACATTGACCAAAGAAGAGATAGCCAATTGGCAAACAGGTGATGTGCTTTTACTGAGTGGTAAGATTTACACAGGCCGAGATGCTGCACACAAGCGCATGACAGATATGCTCAATAATGGTGAAACGCTGCCAGTTGATTTCACCAATAAAATTATCTACTATGTTGGTCCTGTTGATCCTGTGGGTGATGAGGTGGTTGGTCCTGCAGGCCCAACAACAGCAACACGCATGGATAAGTTCACCCGTCAAATGCTGGAGCAAACGGGTTTATTGGGTATGATTGGTAAATCAGAGCGTGGTGAGGCAGCTTGTCAAGCGATTGCTGATAATAAGGCGGTCTATTTGATGGCAGTGGGTGGCTCGGCCTATTTGGTTTCTAAGGCGATTAAAAATGCCAAAGTTGTGGCATTCCCTGAGCTTGGTATGGAGGCGATTTATGAATTTGAGGTTTGTGATATGCCAGTGACTGTGGCAGTGGATAGTAGCGGCAGTTCGGTACATGCAACAGCACCAAAGATTTGGCAAGCTAAAATTGGTAAAATCCCAGTAGTAGAAGCTTAACCAATTCTTAGCAAGTGCATTTGCCATATTACCCTAGGTTATCTTAGGGTAATTTTATTTAAACTTAATTAAATTTAATATTTTTAAATTAAAATAAAATAACAGAAAATAAAACCGCCCAAAGCAACTGAACGATTTGGGCGGCATAAATAAATGCTTAAATGGCTAAATTGCGATTACTCTACCGAAGCACTCAGCTTCATGTCAATATTGCCCTGAACTGCTTTTGAGTAGGGGCAAACGGTATGCGTTTTTTCAACCAATGATAACAGCTCATCTTCGGTGATATCGCCATTACTGGCAACAACATGAATAGCACCAGTGAAAAAGAAGTTAGAATCACCTTCTTTGTTAAGCTCAATGGTTACCTCGGTTCTGCTATCAAATGATTTGTCAGCTGATTTTTTGACAAGCGCTAAAGCACCATCAAAACATGCAGCATATCCCATTGCAAAAAATTGCTCTGGGTTATTGCCCGCTTGATTTGTACCAGGGGCAACCATGTTGTAACTTTTATCATCATCCAAAAGAGTGGCAGTGCCAGTTCTTGCACCACTGACGCTGGCGGTTGTTTGATAGATTTGACTCATCATTGACTCCCAGTTGTTGTTGTGTTTCTTTGATTGTAGCAAATCATCATATGAAGTCAAGCAAAATACTTTATCATGCCCACCAATACAAGACAAAAAAAGAAGAACCCAAAATGGATTCTTCTTTTGTGTCAGCAAATAACTTGGAACAGTTAAAACTGTTTTATGATTATTTGGCTTGTTCGGTTGCTTCAGTTGCAGCAGCTTGAGCAGCTTCAGCATTAGCTTGAGCTTGGTCAGCAGCAGCGTGAGCAGCTTCAGTGGCAGCAGCATCACCAGTCATAGCATCACCAGTCATAGCATCACCAGTCATAGCAGCAGCAGATGCTTCGTTGGCAGCAGCAGTTGCGTCAGCTGCTGCTTCAGCCGCAGCTTCAGCTGCATCACCAGTCATAGCAGCAGATGCTTCGTTGGCAGCAACAGTTGCGTCAGCTGCTGCTTCAGCTTGTTCTTGTGGTTTTGAGCAAGCAGTTAGTGCTAGAGTAGCGATTAGTGCAGATGCGATTAGTTTGATTTGCATGATAAACTCCAATGAGGTAAATATTCAATAAATATTTGACAGAAAAATACCTATGGATAATTAATTGAGCATTGTTTAAATCTAAATATCAGATTAAACATATCAATCATCTATCCATAGGTTGACACATATATGTATCAGTATACAACAACTTAGCAAAGATAAAAAGAAAATTTTGTTATTAGCTTAATAAAAATGTAACAAAATATTGTTTTTCTTTACTTTTGCCACCTTAAGTAAGTGGCAATAAATTGCCGTTAGACTTTGGTGTTGAAAAATTCTAACACATATTTTTTAAAATGGCAATTCAGTGATGAAAATAAAAATAAGTTAGGGTATGGGCATACCTAAACCAAAGCGATAATTTTAGTTTTGAGATTTTTTGACCATTTGCTCAAAAAATTCATCATTGGTTTTTGAGTCTTTTAGGCGTTCAAGTAAAAACTCAGTTGCTTGGGCGTCTTCCATGGGTTGCATGAGCTTACGAAGTATCCAAACTCGGCGTAGCGTGTCTTCATCTAGCAAGCGTTCTTCTCGGCGTGTACTGGATTTTTTGATATTGATGGCAGGGAAAATACGCCGTTCAGCAAGCTCACGCTCCAAGGTAATCTCTTGGTTGCCCGTGCCTTTGAATTCCTCAAAAATGACACTGTCCATCTTTGAACCCGTATCAATCAAAGCGGTTGAAATGATGGTCAAGCTGCCACCTTCTTCGACATTTCGTGCCGCTCCAAAAAACCGCTTGGGACGCTCAAGTGCATGAGCATCTACCCCACCTGTCAGCACTTTACCACTTGAGGGGATGACCGTATTATAAGCACGCGCCAAGCGAGTGATAGAGTCAAGTAAGATCACCACATCTTGCTTATGCTCAACTAAGCGCTTGGCTTTTTCGATGACCATTTCGGCGACTTGGATATGGCGCTGTGGTGGTTCATCAAAAGTAGAGGCAACAACTTCTCCCCAAACGGTGCGTTGCATCTCGGTGACTTCCTCTGGGCGTTCATCAATGAGTAGAACGATCAAGTAACATTCAGGATGATTTTTGGTGATGGCTTGGGCGATGGTCTGTAGTAGTACCGTTTTACCAGCTTTGGGTGGTGCAACGATGATAGAGCGTTGACCTTTACCAATGGGTGCAATCAAATCAATAATGCGACCCGTTAAGTCCTCGGTTGTACCATTGCCTGCTTCAAGTACCAGTTGTTGGGTGGGAAAAAGCGGGGTAAGATTTTCAAAAATCAGCTTGTGGCGGCTACGATCAGGCGTATCGAAGTTAATTTCACTCACCTTTAAGAGGGCAAAATATCTTTCTGAATCTTTAGGTGGGCGGATCTGCCCTGCGATGGAATCGCCTGTTTGCAAATTAAATCTGCGTATTTGGCTTGGACTGACATAAATATCGTCTGGTCCTGCCAAGTATGAACCTTCACTTGAGCGTAAAAAACCAAATCCATCAGGTAAAATCTCAAGCACGCCATTGCCATAAATTGCTTCGCCATTTCTGGCATGTGTCTTTAAAATGGCGAAAATAATGTCTTGTTTACGACTGCGAGCCATATTATCCAAACCCATATGCTCAGCAATAGCAAGCAGCTCGCCAACGGATTTACTTTTTAATTCAGTTAAGTTCATAGATAGGTAAGATGTGTGATGATGCACCCAAAAATAGGCAGTGATGGTTTTGCAAGGTATAGAAAAAGAAAAATGCAATCTCAAGAAATCGATTGCAGGTGCGTCCATATTAAGCGTAAATCAAGCATTTGTCAAGCGTTAGGGTGAACTTGGGGTAAATTATCAAACATTTTATGCAAAAATAAACCTGATTTGAACCGTGGATCAAATCAGGTCTTAAGATAAGTTGATTTATTATAAGTGCTTGTCAAGCAAAGCGGCAAACTCAGATTTTGGACGACCACCAACCACAGTTTCTACCCGCTCACCATTTTTAAAAACAAATAGGGTCGGGATGCTGCGAATACCAAAACGAGCTGCAGATTGTGGGTTGGCATCAACATCAACTTTGACAATCTTGACACGACCTTGATAATCTTCGGCAAGCTCTTCTAGCACAGGAGCGATGGCTTTACATGGACCACACCACGCAGCCCAAAAATCAACCAAAACCAAGCCATCAGAATTTACAACATCGGTATCAAAGCTTGCATCAGTGGCATTAATAATTGACATAATTTGCTTCCTTTTTAATTTAACAGTTTTACAGTGAATAAATGGCAATTGCCATGATTAAGTATTATGTGGTTTCTTGTAAAAAAATTCAAGATGTCAGCTTAAATGTCAAGTCATGATATAATAACAGCCTTGTTGCCCCAAGCCTTAGGCAGAGCAATTGAATTTATTAAATTTACTGATTGAGCAAATAAAAGATGACCTTAACTGATGCTGATATTTTGCGTATGAATGCACTAGAGCTTTCGCATGATGACCTATTTTTTCATGAATTTACCAAATCAATTACCATTTATGAAGATGAGGACATTTGGGTGCTGGATAAACCAGCTGGACTCTTGAGTGTTGATGGACGCATGCTAAAGGTCAGTTTGCAGTCACGACTTTTGCGTATCAATCCAAATATTAGGCTGATCCATCGATTGGATATGGACACTTCAGGGCTGATTATTTTTGCCAAATCCAGTGAGGCTCAAACGCACATTAGTAAGCAGTTCATTGACCGTATTCCCCAAAAAGAATATCAAGCGGTTGTGTTTGGAACACTGATGATAGATGATAAAAAGGGTGTCGTCGATGTGCCTGTACGCTATGAACCAACCACTAAGCCACGCCATATTGTTGATATGGATTGGAATAAACGGGCGTTGACTCATTATGAGGTGATGCATCATGAATTACGCTGTGATGACAATGGTAGGGCATATCCTGTGACTCGAGTGTCACTCAAACCCATCACAGGGCGTAGCCATCAGCTTAGGGTGCATATGGTGCATTTGGGCCATGTGATGATTGGTGATCCCATTTATGCTGAAGATGTGGCACTCAAACTGTCAAATCGGTTGAATTTGCATGCACACAAGCTTCGCTTAAAGCACCCAACGCATGGCATTTGGATGGATTGGGTCAGTCCAGTGCCATTTTAGGGCGGTGTATTTATTGGCTGATGACCCAAAGATCATGCACCAAATCCATCAGATTAGCCCAGAAACGACAGCACATTGATACAGACGCTTGGCGCGTGAGCCTGTACCACAAAATACCATCACAGGTTTTGGTGCATTGTTAATCAGATCAGCGAATGCTTGGGCTTGTGCAAGATGAATGTCATCAATACCAATGGGCAGAGTGTGATAGCTAAGCCCAGCGTTTTTAGCACTTTGAGCGATGTCATACCCTTTGGGTTGTCCTTTAATCTCATCATCAAAACGCAGATTGATCAGGCTTTTAAAGCCCAATTTGGCAAGCCCATCACACTGCTTGGGATGGATTTGTTTGTAAAGGGTGATTTGACTATGCATGGGTAAATCCTTAATATGTGTTTTAATTTATGATACCCAATGGCAAGATAACTTGCAATTTTGATTTGGCATAAGCTTATGACGGTATGACATGGTTGTCAGTGTAATTTTAAACATAAAATAAGACCGCAGCGGTATTTAAAGATCTGTGCTAGGCTTGGTTAGACTTTGTACGGCTTGATTGGCACTTAAAAAAATGCACCCTGACAGATTTTCAATCACAGGACTGGTCTTTAAAATATCCATCATAGGGCCCTTCACCTCGGCCAAATGTAGGTGCTGACCTCGCTTGATACAGCTTTGATTAAAGGCACAGAGCATCTCTTGGGCGGATAAATCGATATGATTGACCGCAGTCATAATCAGCACAATATCATGAATGTTGGTATCATCAGATAATCGCATTAAATTGGCATGAACAGACTGAGCATTACCAAAATACAGGCTTTCATCGATGCGTAAAAGTAACAGCCCATCAAAAGTAGTTGCCGTATGTCGCTCAATATTGCGAAAATGCTCGCTGTCGCCAACACGCCCCACGATCGCAATGTGTACCTGGTGTGTCCGATAAATCATCATTGCAAAACTTGCCAAAAGCCCGACAACCAAACCGCTATTTAAACCGAAAAGAATTGAGGTGAAAAAAGTAATGCCAAAACAGATGGCATCGGATTTATCCAGCCGCCATGCATGGATTAAGGTTTTGGTATCAATCATTGAGATGACAGAGCTGATAATGACTGCTGCCAAGATAGCGTAAGGCAGACCTGTCAAATATTGCCCTAAAACAAGCAAAATCAGCAATACGCCCAAAGCACAAATGATGGATGCCAATGGTGTTTTGGCACCCACGGATAGGTTTAGGCTGGTGCGTGAAATGCCCCCTGAGACCACAAAACCGCCAAAGAGGCCGCTGGTGATATTCGCTAAGCCCAAGCCATCAAGTTCCTTGTTGGCATCGTATGACTCACCTCGTATTCGTGCCTGCTGTGCGGAAATCGTACTTGATGAGATAAAAGCGATTAGTGCGATCAAGAGTGCTGAGGGTAATAAATCTAGTAAAGTGGTTACAGAAAAATTGGGTAAGGTAATCTTTGGCAATCCTGTGGGCAAAGGTTGTAGCAATCTGATCTGCATTTGCTCAAATCCGATATGATGGCTGAGCCAAATAGAGATGGCAACAATTAAAATGACAAAAAAGCGATTGCCAAACCCACGCCACTGAGTGGGTAGCCAGCCCCAAATTATCGATTCACCATAACGGCTGATAATAAATAACAAGGTGGCACCAATCCCAAGTAACGCTGTCGGCAAATGGATGGGCTGATTGCTGGTATAAATACTTAAAAATAAGTTGATTAAGCTGTCGGCATTTAGAGGTATGCCGATGATGTGCTTGAGTTGACTAAAAATAATTAATACCGCTGCCCCGCTGATGAACCCTGAGGCGACACCACGACTGACAAACTGCATAATCCAGCCCAAACGAATCAGTCCAGCAATCAATAAAATCCCACCCACCATAAAGGCAAGAACAATGGCAAGTGAAATATATTGTAAGCTGCCTGTAGCGTAGCCAGACAGTGCCGATGCAGTCATGATGGCAGTAATTGCCACAGGACCGATGGAGGAGACACTACTGGCACCTATCCATGCATAGACAATCACAGGGGTAATGGCAGCATACAGACCCATGATGGGTGGTAATCCTGCTAAGGTTGCGTAGCCTAAACTTTGGGGGATAACCAGCACTGCCATCATCAGTCCAGCTGGAATGTCCGATAAAGCAGTGCGTGGGTGCTGAATGAGCTGTAAAACCCAACGAGGTAGTAGACCTTGTATGCTCATCGGTTATTCTCCGTAAATCTTGATACCTTGGATAAATATACAGTGTCTAGCATGCTCACCGTATAAGTAAGATAACATCCGCTTTTTGGCAATGTACGCTCAGCTGTTGGCGTCTATCTTCCAGCTAATCTTTGGATAGATGCCGTGGCGACTGCTTGTCACGCCGATACTCATGTCAGAAGCAGATAAACCAATTTGTGCATTTTGAGCTTTTTTAATCAAAGTGGTGTGCGGTATACTCTCTGAATGAAGCTAAGTGTAGTCATAGCTGTGATAAATATTGGGATTGACATACTGTGGTGTGATATTGGCCGTGGTGGCACAGCCTGATAACACCACCATAGACGCTACTGTGATGATGAATTTTTTCATCACAAAACCCCAATGAAGGTCATTTTAAGTTTTTATTTGACCATAAACCATTGGGCGTCAATGCTGGCTTAGCGACGAGAAGCACACAAGGGGCTGTTGGGCGTTTGCTCAAGCTGCACCCATTCGCTAGGCGTATAAGCGTGAATAGCAAGGGCATGCACCATACCGCCGTTGACAGTTAAAAAAGGCTGAGCCAAGGCATAGACTGTCTGATGGCGAGCTGCCAGACGCTGTTTTTCAAAAGCGTCGCTGACGATCACAAGCTTAAAGTGGCTTTCTTTGCCTTCAAAATAGCCAGCGTGCATATGGCTTTCATTTTGCAATGATAGTATACTTGGGCTGAGTACTTGTAGTGCTGCAGTTAATGCCTTTGCTGTTTGATTATTCATGATAATGACTTAATTTAAGCTGCTTAATTGGGTTAATGAATGTTTTGTGATGTCTGATATAGCGGCATCACTGTTGGGACTAAGGCTTTTAAATTGGCAATGCGATTGGTGGAGCTTGGGTGTGTGCTTAAAAACTGTGGCACGCCATTACCGCCAGCTGACTGCATTTTTTGCCACAAAGTGATCGCAGCATTTGGGTCATAGCCTGCACGAGCCATCAGCTCAATGCCAATTTTATCAGCTTCTGCTTCTTGGGTGCGTGAGTGCGGTAAATCCAATCCAAGCCGACCTGCCAAGCCAACCAATTGTGCTTGCCCACCTGACAATCCAAGGGCATTCACGGCAATACTAAGCACACCTTGGGTAGCAATATGACGACTGGCTTTTTCTCGTGAATGTTCACGCAAAGCATGTGCCATTTCATGTCCCATGACAGCTGCAATTTCAGCATCAGTTAATCTAAGACGCTCAATAATGCCAGTATAAAAGACAATTTTACCGCTCGGCATGACATAAGCATTGATTTGATTGTCGGTGATGGCGTGTACTTTCCAATCCCAACGGGTCGCATCTGGGCGTAAAACCGCCGTTTGTGGAATCAGATGATTGGCGATACGGTGAAGGCGTCGAACTTGAGCGGTATTGTTATCAAGCCGACCTTTGGTGCGTGCTTCATTGATGGTTTGTAAATAGGCTTGATGAGATAGCTGCATGATTTCTTGGCTTGAAATTAACAATAGCTGTTTTCGGTCAGCACCTACCACGCCTGTACTGGTTGTGCTAGCACAGCCAACTATGGTTGTGGTCGTAGCCGCTGCCAAAGTCACTGCCAAAATATTTTTTTTGATAAAATTTTGCATATTTACCCTGCTGTAATGACTTTAATGCCTTAAAATTGTCATGCTTATTGTGATTATAAACCAAAGCCATCCATAAGCCTAGCCATCTCAATAAAAAATTCACAAATCATCATCGTTTATAGAACCACTATTTAAGTAGCTATTTTTAAAAAGCCATTTTATTTAAAGCTCGCCTGACCGACCCGCCAAAAGCCTTGTCATCAAATTGTCATATAATTTTCATATAACCGTCATCTATCAGTCATTAAATCGTCATGCACGATTTTTACAATACGCATAACTTATGTGATAAATCTCCTTAGCTTTTAACATCTATATCCTTAATAGAGTTTACCCAACGGAGTTATGATGAAAACGAACATCAAATTGATTGGCCTATCTGTCGCTGCTGTTATCGCGCTAACTGCTTGTAGCAAAAAAGACGAACAATCTGCTGCAACTCAGCCAGAACCAGCTGCAACGACAGCAGCTCCAGCTGACGCTGCCCCAGCCGCTATGGAACAAGTTGCTATCAACATCACAGGTGCAGGTGCATCTTTCCCACAACCAATCTATGCCAAATGGTCAGCTGATTTCAAAGAAGCTACCAGCGGTCAAGTGAACTATCAATCAATCGGTTCATCAGGTGGTATCAAGCAAATCATCGCTAAAACTGTTGACTTCGGTGCTTCAGATGCGCCATTGACTGTGGATGAGCTAAATGCTGAAAACCTAATCCAGTTCCCAACAGTGATCGGCGGTGTTGTACCTGTGGTGAATATCGAAGGTATCGAAGCTGGCGCGCTTAAGCTAGATGGCGAAACTTTGGCAAATATCTACTTGGGTAAAGTGACGAAGTGGAACGACCCTTCGATTGTTGCGCTTAACCCAGATTTGACACTGCCAGATGCTGACATCACCACAGTATTCCGTTCAGACGGTTCAGGCACGACCTTTAACTTCACTGACTACCTAAATAAAGTTTCAACTGACTGGGCAGGCTCAGTGGGTGTGGACAAAGCCATCAAATGGCCAACCGCTTCTTCAGGCGCTGCTGGTAAAGGTAACGAAGGTGTAGCAAGCTATGTTAGTCGCATCAAAAACTCAATCGGCTATGTAGAGTACGCCTACGCCAAGCAAAATGGCATGTCTCATGTAGCACTTAAAAACGCCGCTGGCAAATTTGTTCAGCCATCAGCTGACAGCTTCGCTGCTGCAGGTGACATCGATTGGTCAGCAGCACCTGGCTTTAACCAAGTGCTAACCAACTCAGAAACTGCAGGCGCTTGGCCAATCGCTGCTGCAACTTTCATCATCGTACACAAAAACCCAGAAAATCCTGAGCAAGTTGCTGGTGTTCTAAGATTCTTTGACTGGGCATACACCAATGGTGACCAAGCAGCGCTAGATCTTGACTATGTACCATTCAGCGACAAAGCGGTTGAGCTGTTCAAGGCAAGCTGGAACGAAGTGAAAGACTCAAGCGGTAATGCAGTTTATGCACAATAAGCTGCCCTATAAGCTGCGATGACTTCTTGAAATGTGGCTTGTCAGAATTGGCAAGCCCATTATTTCTTAAAATACAGCCAATTTAGCAAAATCAGGGGAATTCCCAAATGACCACCCAAAATTCCGCACTCGCCGCCAGACTCAGTCGCCAAAAGCGACTTGACGGCGCTTTTGTTTGGACAACCAAACTGTCTGCACTGCTTGTACTTTTAACTTTAGGCGGTATCATGCTGTCACTAGTCTTTGGTGCAATACCGAGTATTCGCGAATTTGGTTTAAATTTTTATACCAGCAGTAACTGGGATCCAGTCGCTGGTCAGTTCGGTGCGTTGGCACCAATTTATGGCACAATCGTTACCTCCATTATCGCGGTCGTGATTGCCGTGCCAGTCAGTTTTGGTATTGCTGTCTTTTTGACAGAACTTTGCCCAAACTTCCTAAAAAAGCCATTGGGTATCGCCATTGAGCTGCTGGCTGGTATTCCATCGATTATCTATGGTATGTGGGGTTTGTTTGTCTTTGCCCCTTGGTTCGGTGATACCGTGCAGCCATGGCTAATCAATCATTTGGCAGGACTGCCGATCATCGGTCAGATGTTTGTTGGTGCGCCTATTGGTATCGGTCTTTTCACAGCAGGTTTGGTACTTGCCATTATGATCATTCCATTCATCGCTGCGACCATGCGCGATGTGTTTTTGGTGGTGCCTGATTTGCTAAAAGAGTCAGCGTATGGCATGGGTGCGACTACTTGGGAAGTTGTTACCAAAGTTGTGCTGCCTTATACCAAAGCGGGTGTGGTCGGTGGTCTGATTTTGGGCTTGGGTCGTGCGCTTGGTGAGACCATGGCGGTGACTTTTTTGATTGGTAACACCTTTAATATCAATACAAGCCTATTTACTTCTGGGGTATCGATCACCTCAGCCTTGGCTAACGAATTTGCTGAAGCCTCAAGCGAGATGCACTTATCGTCGCTGCTACACTTAGGTTTGATTCTGTTTGTGATTAGTTTCATTGTATTATCAGCCTCTAAGCTTATGCTGATGAAGATCGACAAGCGAGTTGAAAAATAAGGATAATACCATGATTAATGAAAAAGCAAATTTTGCCAATCGCATCCATATACCAAAGTATCATCGCCGCCGTGCGGTGAGCCGCTTTGCGATGGGATTGACCGTTGTTGCGATGACTTTTGGTCTGTTTTGGTTGGCTTGGATTTTGGTGACATTATTTGCCCAAGGTATCCAAGGCTTGATGTCTATGCCTGTGTTTGGTATGGATACACCACCGCCGATGGTCGAAGGTGGTCTGCGTAACGCCATTGTCGGTTCAATCATGATTTCTTTTGCTGGTCTTGCGGTGGGTACACCGATTGGGATTTTAACGGGCGTGTACTTAGCAGAATTTGACCAAGGCGGCTGGCTTGGTCGTGCCACGCGCTTTATGAATGACATTTTGCTGTCAGCACCTTCTATCGTGATTGGTTTATTCGTATTTGCTTTGATGGTTCAAGGTCGCGGATTCTCAGGCTGGGCGGGCGTTGTTGCCTTGGCGGTGATTGTGATTCCTGTGGTGGTGCGTACCACAGAAAGCATGCTGCTACTTGTGCCCAATAACCTGCGCGAAGCAGGCTATGCACTAGGCACACCAAAATATAAATTGGTCAGCCACATTACCCTAAAATCCGCCAAAGCAGGTGTGATTACAGGCGTGCTGCTTGCTTTTGCTCGTATTGCTGGCGAAACTGCGCCGTTACTATTTACCGCGCTAAATAACCAATACTTTAGCACGGATATGTCTCAAGCGATGGCAAACTTACCAAATACCATCTATCAGTTTGCGATGAGTCCGTATGACAACTGGCATGCTTTGGCATGGGCAGCGGCGCTACTGATCACTTTTGCGGTATTATTGTTAAACATCATCGCTCGTGCTTTATCGTCCAAAGCGCATTAAGAGTCAATTGATCTTAGCCAACATAGCCAAAGTGTTTGAACAATTGCCAAATATAAGGAAAACTCAACATGAATACACTTAACCAAAGTCTAAATCCAACCATGAACACAGCGTTTACTAATAGCAATACTGATGACAAAACTCTAAGCCAAACTGCCGCCAAAGTACAAGTGCGTAATCTTGACTTTTATTATGGTGATTATAAGGCGCTCAAAAATATCAATTTAGATATTTTGGATAAAAAAGTTACGGCCTTCATCGGTCCATCAGGCTGTGGTAAATCAACGCTTTTGCGCACGCTAAACCGTATGTATGACCTGTACTCAGGTATGCGTGCAACAGGTGAGATTATCTTGGATAACCAAAATATCTTAGACAGCCGCGTCGATGTTAACTTGCTACGCGCGCGCGTTGGCATGGTGTTTCAAAAGCCAACCCCATTTGCTATGTCAATTTATGATAATGTGGCGTTTGGTGTGAAGTTATATGAAAATTTATCTAAATCTGAGCTTGACGATCGCGTTGAATGGGCACTTCAAAAATCTGCCCTATGGAATGAAGTAAAAGACAAGTTGAAAAAATCAGGTCTATCTTTATCAGGCGGTCAGCAGCAGCGTCTATGTATCGCTCGCAGTGTGGCGACGCGCCCTGAAGTGTTGCTACTTGATGAGCCGACATCAGCACTAGACCCCATATCAACAGGTGCGATCGAAGAGCTGATCCATGATCTAAAACAAGACTATACCATCGCAATCGTAACGCATAACATGCAGCAAGCGGTTCGCTGCTCTGACTTCACCGCTTATATGTATTTGGGCGATATGATTGAGATGGGCGAAACTAGCCAAATCTTCAACAATCCGCAAAATCAAGCAACGGCAGATTATATCGCTGGTCGTCACGGCTGATTGATCAAGCAAGATTCTCTGTCTTGGGCCCAAGCTTTGGTGGGGCGATCAAAGGTGTCGTATTTTGATCGATGTCTTCTTACTTTTATGAATTAATTAAAGTTTGTTAAACGAATTAAGCCATGATTTGTGGCTGTTATCGGACAATATTTATGTTACAATTTAACTCAGCCCTTACCCAAAAGCCTTATTCAATCTACCCAAAAGCCGTTTTAGGGAGTTCGTCATCTATGAATGCAAAAATCTTGGTTGTTGAAGATGAGCCTGCCATCAATGAGCTGATTGCAGGGACTTTAGATTTATCAGATTTTGATGTGGTTCAAGCCTATGACACCCAAGGTGCTTATGTGGCTGTGGTCGACGAAAAACCTGATTTGATTTTATTGGATTGGATGATGCCACATGGAGAGTCTGGGATTGATTTTGCGCGCAGACTCAAGAAAAACCCAGCAACCGCTGACATTCCTATCATTATGCTCACCGCCAAAGGTGAAGAAGATAATAAAGTTTATGGATTGGATGCTGGTGTTGATGATTATATTACCAAGCCTTTTAGTACTCGAGAATTGATCAGCCGAGTCAAGGCAGTGCTTCGTCGCACAGGCATCGACATGGGCAAAGAGCTGATGCAGGCGGGCAATTTATCCATCAACACAGCCAGTCAAAGAGTTATGGCAGGTGGTACTGAGATTACTATGAGTATTACCGAATACCGTCTGCTTTGCTTTTTTGTGACGCACTCAGAGCGAGCCTATACACGTGCTCAGATCCTAGATGCAGTGTGGGGTGGTAATGTTTATATTGATGAGCGTACGATAGATGTACATATTCGCCGTCTGCGTAAGCTGCTGGCACCTTATGGGGCAGATACACTGATTCAAACAGTACGTGGTACAGGTTATCGGTTTTCGGATAAATCATGATGAAATACTCTGCGGTCGATTTTGGTTTATTGGTAGAGAATTTGACCGATGGTATTGTGGTCATGGATATGAGTCGCTTGATAATTGAGTACATCAATCCTGCCGCCAAAAGCTTACTTGCCATCACCTCTAATGATACGCATGCTCCTATCTTGCCAAGTATGATATTTAAAAATAGCGTATTTAAAAAGCTTTATGATATTTATCAAGACCAAAGCTTGCCCAGTTCGTTTTACCAAAATCACCCTACAATTATAGGTAATGTCCTAAATCTAAGCTTGATGCGACTGGTTGATAATCGCTGTGCTGTCATCATCAAAGATTATACACACATGCAGCAGCTTGAGCAGATGCGGACAGACTTTGTGGGTAATGTATCGCATGAATTACGCACGCCTTTGACGGTGATTTTGGGTTATCTTGAAAATTTTACACTAACTGATGATATTAAACCTGCATGGATGCGTGGACTAAAACTCATGCACGAGCAAGCCATTCGCATGAATGACTTAATCAATGATTTACTTATGCTGTCACGCCTTGAAAGTGACGAAACCAAGCCAATGGCTGAGGTCAACATGCCACGCCTGTTGATGCAGGTGTTTGATCAAGCGTCTGCCAGCAATCAAGCTGGGCATCTGATTGATATTCATCTGGACACTGATAAAAATATTTTGGGCATTGAGGCTTATTTGTACAGTGCAATTATTAATTTGGTTTTAAATGCCATCAAATATACACCGTCAGGCGGCATGATTGATATCATCTATGAAGAAGATGATGGCGATGTACATCTGTCGGTGACGGATAATGGTATTGGGATTGGTGGCGAGCATCTTGGGCGGCTGACTGAGCGATTTTATCGGGTAGACAGTGGGCGTAGCCGTGCGACAGGTGGGACGGGGCTTGGACTTGCCATTGTTAAGCATGTGCTAAATAAGCATAACGCCCGCCTAGAAATCAGCTCAGAAGAAGGCGTCGGTTCTATGTTTCGTATCATTTTCCCTAAAATTCAAACCATCTCTACACAGACCTTGTCAACATAAGTGATATAATAGATGCCCCTATCAGATACCGAAAAATTAGCCGCTATCGATATCGGCTCAAATAGTATCCACTTGGCCATCGCTGAACGCCATGGCGATCAGCTCAGACGCATCGCTTCGATGAGCGAAAAAGTACAATTGGCGATGGGACTTGATGAATGCAATCACTTATCATCGGCTGTCATTGATCGTGGTATTGAATGCTTGACACGATTTGCAGGGCGTTTGGGTGATGTGAATAATTCTCGGTTGCGTGTCGTGGCGACCAATACACTAAGGCGTGCTGTCAATAGCCAAGAATTTATTGTGCGTGCTAATGATATTTTACCTGTGCATATTGAGATTATCTCAGGACGAGAAGAGGCACGGCTGATTTATTTGGGTGTATCGCACACTTGCCCAAGTCATCAGCAAAGGTTTGTGGTTGATATTGGTGGCGGCTCAACAGAGCTGATTATCGGCAAAAATCTAAATCCCATACTCACCGAAAGCACGCAAATGGGCGTTGCAGGTTTTACTCAGCAGTTTTTTGGAGATGGCAACATCAACGCACTGTCTTTTGAAAAGGCGATTTATGTCGCCCAAAAAGAAATCATTAAGTATGGCAGCCACTATAAAAAAACTGGTTTTGAGGAAGCTGTAGGATCATCGGGTACGATTAAGACCATCCAACAAGCAATCGCAGGGTTTGGGTTGGGTGATGAGATTACTTTGGCAGGCGTAGAGCAATTAAAATCGTCTTTGATTGCTTGTGGTCATATTGATGCCATCGATATGGCAGGTGTTAAGTCGCACCGCAAAGGCATCTTTCCTGCGGGTGTGGCGATCTTACTTGCGATCATGCGTGTATTTGGGATTCGCCTGCTTAGGTACTGTGATGGCGCGCTCAGAGAAGGCGTGATGTATGACATGTTATCACGCATGGATTTTCATGATGTGCGTGATGACTCGGTGGGGATGCTGATTGATCGATTTGGTGTCGATAAAAAACAAGCCAAGCGTGTCGCCAAGACGGCAGGCTCGCTGTTTAATCAGGTTCATAAACCCTTAGGCTTAGCGATAGAAGGTGAATACATGCTTAGGCGTGCAGCTTTATTACACGAAGTAGGGCTTGCCATTGGGCATAGTAGCTATCATAAGCATTCAAGCTATTTACTCAGGCATGCAGATATGGCGGGGTTTTCTCGTACTGATCAAGAAAAGCTGTCTTTGTTGGTTCGTTATCATCGCCGTACCATTAATGGGGATGATTGCGACCGAATTATCAAAAATGGGGGCAAGAGCTTGGTTTATTTGGCGCTTTTATTACGCTTATCTGTCGTTGCGAATCATGGGCGTTTTGAGATATCCAAACATCAGCTAAAACTTACCATTGATAATCATCACTGGCATGTGACCGTAAAAATCGACCGACCTGAACATCAGGCATGCGTCATTGATATTCAAGATGAAGCGCATTGGTTTGCCAAATGGGGTATTTGTTTGACGGTATCAAGCGTTTGATGGATCATATTGATAAAATTTTATTATAAATCAGTAAGTTGGCATAAGATTTCAGTTTTTGACAAATAATTGCAAAATTTTTGCAAAAATGGCTTGACGGTATGTATTTTTCGTGTATAATACACATCCATACAGCAAATGATGATCAGCGGGAATAGCTCAGTTGGTAGAGCACGACCTTGCCAAGGTCGGGGTCGCGAGTTCGAATCTCGTTTCCCGCTCCAAATTTTAAAAAGCTCAAATCGAAAGATTTGGGCTTTTTTGTTGTTTAAATCAAGGGGTTGGAAAAATGTCATCTTGTATTACCATTTGACGACTTATAAGTATATGAGTATATACAAATTTCTGTGTGCCTAAATTGGATACCAAATTGTTAAAAATTAACACCAATTATATACGTTGAGATTTATTATAGACTTATTTTTAATCAGCCAAAGATCTATAAAAATAACATCTTTTATTGCCAAAGATGTTATTTTTAAGTTAATGAAATATTAATTAAAAATATCAATATTTGTCTTTAAAATATTACTATTAGATGCAAAAACTATCTCACTATGCCTGCTTACTCCCATCTATTGTGCTTTTAAGCTTGCAAAATTTATGATCCTCTTTTCTTATGAACTAACTACTATTTTAGCAATATTGATTATTTCTAATTTGGAAGCCCTTTTTGTTTTGAACAGCGCATTTTTATTTAGAATTCTTATCTTTTTCTAATTTTAGAAGGATTGATACAATGATTAATCTGTATAAATTTTTCAAATAAATGTCATTATTGCGTAACTAAAATTTAATATGAAAACACTATTCTTTCATTGTCTTAATATTGACTTTACCTAGGATAGTTATATGCAATTCTCCAAATCAATCCCTTTATTTTTTTTATTCTCTATACCCTTTCTCGCTAGCTGTGGTACCAACTCAAAAGATGCAGCCGAACAAGATGATAAAGCAGTCGCAACGCCTCAGCTTTCTGTAGAAGAGCTGATCGAAAAAGCCAAGTCGGAGGGTCGGGTCAACAGCGTGGGTATGCCAAACACATGGGCTAATTGGGAGGAAACTTGGAATGATATTAACACCGAGTTTGGTCTTTCTCACCAAGATACAGATATGAGCTCAGCTCAAGAAATTGCAAAGTTTCTAGCTGAAAAGGAAAATGCCACCGCAGACATTGGAGATGTTGGAGCATCATTTGCCCCTGTTGCAGTTGATAAAGGAGTAACCCAACCTTATAAGCCAAGCACTTGGGATCAAATACCTGAATGGGCAAAGGATAAAGATGGTCATTGGGTAATAGGTTATACAGGGGCAATTGCTTTTATAGCAGATAAGCAAAAAGTTAATAAAATTCCTACCAGTTGGGATGAGTTAAAGAGATCTAAATACAAAGTAACCATTGGCGATGTTTCAACTGCTAGCCAAGCAGTTAATGGTGTTTTGGCAGCAAATTACGCACTTGGTGGTACAGAAGCTGATTTAACCCCCGCTTTAGACTATTTTACCGATTTAGCTAAACAAAAACGTCTTGGCATGGCTGATCCCTCGGTAGCAAATTTAGAAAAAGGCGAGATTGAAGTTGCAGTAGTATGGGACTTTAATGGTTTGAATTATCGAGACCAGATTAATCGCGAACGCTTTGATGTGGTAATCCCTAGCGATGGGTCTGTACAGTCTGGCTATGCCACCATTATCAATAAGTATGCCAAAAATCCTCACGCTGCTATGTTAACGCGAGAGTATATACTCTCAGATAAGGGGCAATTAAATTTGGCTCGTGGATATGCTCGCCCTGTACGTATTGACCATCTTACAATTCCAGAAGACGTGCAATCAAGACTGCTACCTCAAAACCAATATATTAACGCCAGGCCTATTGCTGATGCTAAAGCGTGGGAAGAGAGTTCGGCAAAATTGCCTCAGCAGTGGCAAGAGAGAGTGCTTATACATCAACAATAATTACTGGCGTTGGTTCTGGTAAACTATTATCTGAACACCTAATTCAGCATATGTTAAAAAGTTAAGAAAATGAAAAATACTAATAAGGTTATATTGGTTGTATTAGATGGGTTAAATGCCGATGTTGGTTTAACATGTATGGGCTTTTTGCAGGCTTTGTGTGAACAACACAAAGCCAAAGCTTATAAATTGCAGTGTGAACTACCCTCTTTGTCGCGCCCCTTGTATGAGTGTATTTTAACAGGTGTGCGCCCAACAGATAGCGGCATTTATCACAACCAAATCAATCGTTTGTCTAATTCGCAATTGCTGTTGGTGTTGCTCCCATACCAAAGCCACAGTGACCCGCGCTGATCACGACAGCATCATAATCCTAAGCGACCTGTGCGGTCGTGAAGTTGCTGTCGCGCTGATCACGACAGCATCATAATCTTTGCCCATCATTTTGAAGGTGACAAAGCAGGCAAATAGCACCATGACAACAGTTTGTACAGCAATGATAATTAATACTGGCCCTGCCATGCTTGCCAATTGACCAAATTTTAATGACATTAACGCCATTGCCAAGAAAAGCGATAAAGCAACGCTACCTAATACATCGACGGTCGGCTCAAACACTTCGTGTTTAAATACATGAGTCAGTGTATTACGGATAATAATACCGACAAATAAACACCAGACAAAAGTAGGCAGTTGCAGAAAAGTATCTTTAAACAATGCACTGATATAGCCACCAACAACAATACAGATAATCAGCATTGAAATGGTTTCAATAACGTTATTTGCATTGATTTTTCTTTTGACGCTTGGTTGCTCAAAAGCTTCAACGATAGTGTCGCGCTCTTGCTCGGTTGTTTTAGGAATAGAGACCTTTTTCAAAAGATGACGGGCAACAGGGCCGCCAACTAAACCACCCAACACTAATCCAAGTGTTGCACAAGCCATCGCTAATTCAACGGCGCCTGTTACACCATATTTATCAGCGAGAATAGGGCCCCATGCTCCGGCATTACCATGACCACCTGTTAGAGTAATTGAACCTGCAATTAAGCCAATAAATGGACTTTCATTCATCATGACAGCCATACTCATGCCGACAGTATTTTGAATGGCGATTAGGATCGTTACTGCAATAGTTAATAGAACTAACGGCTTTCCTCCTTTAATCAGTCGAGAAAAGTCAGAACTTAGCCCGATAGAGGAAAAGAATGTGAGCATTAATAAACTTTGCAATGAAGCATCAAAAGTAAACGAATAACCTGATGTTTTATCAATAATTAACAGAACAATTGCAACAATAAAGCCACCAACGACGGCTTCTGGTATGTGGTTTTTTTGTAGGAACGGGGTAAATTTTACGACAAACATTCCTATGAGTAGCGCGATACATGCGACTAATAATGTATAACTGGCATCTAGGATCATTTTTTTACCTCTATTAGTTTACCAGAATTTTCACTATAACAATTTAACAATAGTGAAAAATGAAGTTACTTTGGTTAACTAATCTTTAACAATGAGTTTTATTAGGGTATCCATAACTTTTAGTTAATAGGGTCATAATTTTAGTGTGATCTTAATCATGAAATATTAAAAAGATTAAAATAACAACAATGGTATTTAATGATGGGTAAACCTAAATACCATGCGGGATCCGCACTATTTTCGGTGATAGCAAAAAATAAAAAAGTATAAATAATAAACAAAATTATAAGAGAAGGAGAACATGATAAGCGCAGGCCGAGCAATTTAAAGAAGTGTGATATACAACATAAAACAGCAGCATGACCTTTCTATATTTCGTTGCTTATCGAAGTGTTAATTTTCGGGTGGATTACTCTGTTTGTTGATTAATAACGGAGAAAAATATGATTGCTGTAATATTTGAGGTGCAAATACAACCCGACCAACAAACTCGCTATTTGACTTTAGCTGAGGAGTTAAGACCACTATTAAGTCATGTAGCTGGTTTTATTTCAATTGAACGTTTTCAAAGTCTAGCTACAGAAGGAAAAATGTTATCGCTATCTTGGTGGGAAAACGAATACGCAGTTCTGCAATGGAAAAATCATGTTTTACATGCGAAAGCTCAACAAGAAGGGCGAGAGTCAATATTTGATTTTTACAAAATTAGTATTGCTCATATTACTCGCGAATATTCATTTAAAAAGGACAAGGATAATGTTTGATGTTCACGTTGTTTTAGATAATCAAATAGGACAATTAGCATTACTAGGAAAAACATTAGGTAATAAAGGTATTGGATTGGAAGGGGGAGGGATATTTACGGTTGGTGATGAATGCCATGCTCATTTTCTTGTTGAACAAGGAAAGGAAGCTAAAATAGCGCTAGAGCAAGCTGGACTGTTAGTACTTGCGATCCGGACACCATTAATTCGTAAGTTAAAACAGGAAAAACCGGGGGAACTTGGCGAAATAGCACGAGTATTGGCGGAGAATAACATTAATATTTTAGTGCAATACAGTGACCATGCTAACCAACTGATATTAATAACGGACAATGATAGTATGGCTGCATCTGTTACGCTCCCTTGGGCAATAAAGTGAACTTGCGATGGCTAATTTAATACGAAAAGAGGTTACCTTTGAGTCCTCAATAGCCGCGATAGGGGCGGCTATGTCTGACATTTCACGAGTTAAAATACTCAGTGCTTTGATGGATGGGCGAGCTTGGACGGCCACTGAGCTAAGTTCTGTGGCGAATATATCAGCTTCAACGGCGAGCAGTCATTTATCTAAATTATTAGATTGCCAGCTAATCACAGTAGTAGCTCAAGGCAAGCATCGTTATTTTCGGCTAGCAGGAAAAGATATTGCTGAATTGATGGAAAGTATGATGGGGATCTCCTTAAACCATGGCGTACATGCCAAAGTTTCCACGCCAGTGCATTTACGAAAAGCACGTACTTGCTATGATCATTTAGCTGGCGAAGTTGCCGTTAAGATCTATGATTCCCTTTGTCAACAGCAATGGATCACTGAAAATGGTTCAATGATCACATTAAGTGGTATTCAATATTTTCATGAAATGGGAATTGACGTTCCTTCCAAACATTCACGTAAAATCTGTTGTGCGTGTTTAGATTGGAGTGAACGCCGTTTCCATTTAGGTGGGTACGTTGGAGCCGCATTATTTTCGCTTTATGAATCTAAAGGGTGGTTAACTCGACATCTTGGTTACCGTGAAGTTACCATCACGGAAAAAGGTTATGCTGCTTTTAAGACCCACTTTCACATTTAAGTTGTTTTTCTAATCCGCATATGATCAATTCAAGGCCGAATAAGAAGGCTGGCTCTGCACCTTGGTGATCAAATAATTCGATAGCTTGTCGTAATAATGGCGGCATACTATCAGTAGTAGGTGTTTCCCTTTCTTCTTTAGCGACTTGATGCTCTTGATCTTCCAATACGCAACCTAAAGTAAAATGCCCCACAGCGCTGAGTGCATATAATGCATTCTCTAGTGAAAAACCTTGTTGGCATAAAAAGGCTAATTGATTTTCGAGAGTTTCATACTGTTTTTCTGTAGGCCGTGTACCTAAATGTACTTTTGCTCCATCGCGATGACTTAGTAAAGCACATCTAAAACTTTTAGCGTTATTACGTAAAAAATCTTGCCAGCTTTCCCCTTCTAAAGGGCAAAAGTGAGTATGGTGCCTATCTAACATCTCAATGGCTAAGGCGTCGAGCAAAGCCCGCTTATTTTTTACATGCCAATACAATGTAGGCTGCTCTACACCTAGCTTCTGGGCGAGTTTACGGGTTGTTAAACCTTCGATTCCGACCTCATTAAGCAGCTCTAATGCGCTGTTAATCACTTTACTTTTATCTAATCTAGACATCATTAATTCCTAATTTTTGTTGACACTCTATCATTGATAGAGTTATTCTACCACTCCCTATCAGTGATAGAGAAAAGTGAAATGAATAGTTCGACAAAGATCGCATTGGTAATTACGTTACTCGATGCCATGGGGATTGGCCTTATCATGCCAGTCTTGCCAACGTTATTACGTGAATTTATTGCTTCGGAAGATATCGCTAACCACTTTGGCGTATTGCTTGCACTTTATGCGTTAATGCAGGTTATCTTTGCTCCTTGGCTTGGAAAAATGTCTGACCGATTTGGTCGGCGCCCAGTGCTGTTGTTGTCATTAATAGGCGCATCGCTGGATTACTTATTGCTGGCTTTTTCAAGTGCGCTTTGGATGCTGTATTTAGGCCGTTTGCTTTCAGGGATCACAGGAGCTACTGGGGCTGTCGCGGCATCGGTCATTGCCGATACCACCTCAGCTTCTCAACGCGTGAAGTGGTTCGGTTGGTTAGGGGCAAGTTTTGGGCTTGGTTTAATAGTGGGGCCTATTATTGGTGGTTTTGCAGGAGAGATTTCACCGCATAGTCCCTTTTTTATCGCTGCGTTGCTAAATATTGTCACTTTCCTTGTGGTTATGTTTTGGTTCCGTGAAACCAAAAATACACGTGATAATACAGATACCGAAGTAGGGGTTGAGACGCAATCGAATTCGGTATACATCACTTTATTTAAAACGATGCCCATTTTGTTGATTATTTATTTTTCAGCGCAATTGATAGGCCAAATTCCCGCAACGGTGTGGGTGCTATTTACCGAAAATCGTTTTGGATGGAATAGCATGATGGTTGGCTTTTCATTAGCGGGTCTTGGTCTTTTACACTCAGTATTCCAAGCCTTTGTGGCAGGAAGAATAGCCACTAAATGGGGCGAAAAAACGGCAGTACTGCTCGGATTTATTGCAGATAGTAGTGCATTTGCCTTTTTAGCGTTTATATCTGAAGGTTGGTTAGTTTTCCCTGTTTTAATTTTATTGGCTGGTGGTGGGATCGCTTTACCTGCATTACAGGGAGTGATGTCTATCCAAACAAAGAGTCATCAGCAAGGTGCTTTACAGGGATTATTGGTGAGCCTTACCAATGCAACCGGTGTTATTGGCCCATTACTGTTTGCTGTTATTTATAATCATTCACTACCAATTTGGGATGGCTGGATTTGGATTATTGGTTTAGCGTTTTACTGTATTATTATCCTGCTATCGATGACCTTCATGTTAACCCCTCAAGCTCAGGGGAGTAAACAGGAGACAAGTGCTTAGTTATTTCGTCACCAAATGATGTTATTCCGCGAAATATAATGACCCTCTTGATAACCCAAGAGGGCATTTTTTACGATAAAGAAGATTTAGCTTCAAATAAAACCTATCTATTTTATTTATCTTTCAAGCTCAATAAAAAGCCGCGGTAAATAGCAATAAATTGGCCTTTTTTATCGGCAAGCTCTTTTAGGTTTTTCGCATGTATTGCGATATGCATAAACCAGCCATTGAGTAAGTTTTTAAGCACATCATCATCATAAGCTTTAAGTTGGTTCTCTTGGATCAATTTGCTGACAATGGCGTTTACCTTACCAGTAATGTATTCAAGGCTAATTTTTTCAAGTTCATTCCAACCAATGATAGGCATCACTTCTTGGATAGGGATAAGGTTTTTATTATTATCAATAATATAATCAAGATAATGTTCAAATATACTTTCTAAGGCAGACCAACCATTTGTTAAATCAGTTTTTGTTGTGATGTAGGCATCAATCATAATTAATTGCTGCTTATAACAGGCACTGAGTAATTGTTTTTTATTTTTAAAGTGATGATAAAAGGCACCTTTGGTCACCAACGCTTTTCCCGAGATCTCATCTATTGAAACAGCTTGATAGCCTTTTTCAACAAACAATATTCGTGCTGAGTTAACCAGTGATTGATAGGTACTCTTAAAATTTTCTTGTTGATGATTTTTATTTTCCATGATAGATTTAAAATAACATACCGTCAGTATGTTTATGGTATCATGATGATGTGGTCGTGACAATCTTAAGAACATTTAGGTTATTTTATGTATATTGAACAGCATTCTCGCTATCAAAATAAAGCTAATAACATCCAATTAAGATATGATGATAAGCAGTTTCATACAACGGTTATCAAAGATGTTCTATTATGGATTGAACATAATTTAGATCAGTCTTTACTGCTTGATGATGTGGCGAATAAAGCGGGTTATACCAAGTGGTATTTTCAGCGGCTGTTCAAAAAAGTAACAGGGGTCACACTGGCTAGCTATATTCGTGCTCGTCGTTTGACGAAAGCGGCTGTTGAGTTGAGGTTGACGAAAAAAACTATCCTTGAGATCGCATTAAAATATCAATTTGATTCCCAACAATCTTTTACACGTCGATTTAAGTACATTTTTAAGGTTACACCAAGTTATTATCGGCGTAATAAATTATGGGAATTGGAGGCAATGCACTGAGAGATCCCCTCATAATTTCCCCAGAAAAAAGTGTTTTCAATTATTGCATTCAATCAAATAAAGTGACAGCCGCCGCCGCTTATTATTGGATTAGTGAATTATATAACCGCAGTCCATTTCAAGCAGCTTTTGATAGACATACTAATGATTCAAGTCTACCTATCCAGTTTGGCCATTTTTATTATGATGATGCTTACCCAGACTCCCATTTATTTGACGATGCAGACCATTTGCGCAAAATCTACCGACCAGATTTTTTACTAGTACATTCTATGAATATAGATGATGCGGGACATAGATTTGGTCTAAATAGTATGCAATATCGCAATGCCGCACGTAGAGCAGATATGCTTTTATCAAATTATATTAATCTTTGGTTGGATGATGGGTATCAAATAATTGTAACCTCGGATCATGGTATGAACAATGATCTATCTCATGGTGGCAATTTAATAGAAGAAAGAGAAGTGCCTTTTTATACTATCGGTGATAGATTTACCAATAAGAATATGGATGAGCCAATTCAACAAACTGAGATTTGTGGAACAATCTGCGCTTTACTTAAGGTGGAGCATGATAAAACGGTTTGTAGGAATTTATTAAAATGATAGCCAAATTCTTTAGGTCTAGGTCTGAGCAAACCACAAATGTGATCTTAGTCAAGTACCCAAATAGTGGATTTGCTGACAATGCCCTGAAAGGTCTTGGAGAGTATTTAGCACTGCTCCCCTTTGTTGTATTGGTAGTAATGTTTATTTTATTGCCCTTAGGTCTAATTGTTTTTAATGCTTTTTATAATGAGTATGGTGAGTTTGGTTTTGGGAATTTCTCAAAGATATTTAATAGCGAATTTTATTTACAGGCTTTGGTGCTTTCCTTAAAGATTAGTTTATATAGCAGCTTGATTGGTATTATTATTGGGTTTCAGGGCGCCTATTCTCTATATGCAATCAAAGATTCAGCACTGGGGAGAGCTTTAATCTCTCTAAACACGTTGCTGAGTAACTTTAGCGGTGTTCCTTTGGCATTTGCAATGATGATTATTTTTGGCTCTAGTGGGGTAATTACTTTAATATTATCAAGATTCGGGATAAATGATCTAATAGATATTTATTCATTTAAGGGTATATTATTAAGCTATGCATATTTTCAAATTCCTGTAGCTATACTATTACTATTCCCAGCAATTTCTGGCCTGAAAAGAGAATGGCAAGAAAGTGCTGCCTTGTTGGGTGCTAGTACGCGTCAATATTTTTTTAAAGTTGGATTGCCTGTTTTATCACCTGCTATTTTAGGTACGTTTATTATTTTATTTGCTAATGCACTTGGTGCCTATGCAACTGCCTATGCACTTACATCTGGCAGCTTTAATATCTTGCCAATACGTATTGCTGCCATGATTGCAGGAAATTTAACTTTAGAGCCTAATATGGCGGCGGCATTAGCCTTAATATTGGTAGGATTAATGCTGATTATAACTTTTGTTCATCAGTATTTACTTAGCCGCTACAAAATTGACTAAATATGGAAGCTGGTAATGTCTAAGCGTTTATCATATAAAAATGACTATCGGCTAGAAAAAGCCCCATTAAGCATTAAGCAGTATTTTCATCTAATCTTTTTAATTGCCCTGATTTCATTGATGATGATTCCTGTTGTGGCAACAGGCGTTTATGCGGTTTCTGGCGATTGGTCACAGTCCATATTGCCCGAATCATGGACTATAAAGTGGTTGCTTGAAATTTGGACTCAAGAAAGATTTTTGTGGGCCTGTTTTTACTCGCTAGTGCTCTGTATTGGCAGTGCTATATTAAGTATTATTTTAATTTTTCCTGTATTGCTTATTGTACACACTAGCAAACCACAATGGCAACGTTGGATTAATTTTATACTGATACTACCGTTTACCGTTCCACCAATCGTAGCATCAATTAGTATTTTGGATCTATATTCTGGCATACTTGGTAGCAAAATCGGTACAACGTTTATTCTTATTGGTTGTTATTTCACAATTGTACTCCCTTTTGTATACCGATCTTTGGATAATAATTTTAGAGCAATCGGGGTAAAAGATTTGATTGAATCTGCCAATTTGCTAGGTGCATCGACACCACAGATAATTGCTTATATTCTACTACCAAATCTAAAGCCAGGGTTTATAGTGGCCTTCTTTATCTCTATAGCGTTTTTAATAGGTGAATTTGTTTATGTAAACATTTTAATAGGTGGCCATTTTGAAACAATTCAAACTTATTTATTTAACTTAAAAAACCAATCCGGACATTTAAGTAGTGCTGTAGTAATCTCTTATTTTTGTATTCTAATCATTATTACAGCTTTCATAAATGGATTCAGCAATTCGCAAATAATGAGAAAAAAATGAGCTATATTCAAATAAACAATGCACATAAGTCTTTCGGTTCATTGACCGTTATAGATGATTTGAATTTAAATGTAGAAAAGGGTAGTTTAGTTACCTTGCTTGGTCCTTCAGGCTGCGGCAAGTCAACTTTGTTACGTTGTATTGCCGGTCTGGAAACATTGAATCAGGGTTCAATTATATTAAACAATCAAGATATTACCTATTTAAAACCCCAGAAACGCCGTATTGCCATGGTATTTCAAAATTATGCTCTCTTCCCCAACATGACAGTGGCAGATAATGTAGAGTTTGGATTAAAGATTAAAAAAGTCTCTCTTGAAGAAAGACTGACTAAAGTCAAAGACGTGCTTGATTTGGTTGAGTTAACTTCTTTTGCTCAGCAAAAACCAGAATCTTTATCTGGTGGACAAAAACAGCGTGTTGCACTGGCTAGAGCATTAGTTATGGAGCCAGATTTGCTTTTGTTAGATGAGCCATTATCCGCTCTAGATGCCAAACTACGTAAAAGTTTACGCATGCAAATTAAGCGCATTCAAAAAGAATTGGGATTAACTACACTTTTTGTTACTCATGATCAAGATGAAGCTTTAGCGATGTCAGACGAGGTGGTCTTGCTTAATAAGGGCAAGATTGAGCAACATTCCACGCCAGACACACTATATACTCAGCCTAACAATAGGTTTACTGCGGGGTTTATAGGACATTACAATATAGGATATTTTGAATCAGTAAAATCCAAATCTGCCAAGCAACTTTCGATGATGGCAATAAGACCTGAAACTATATTGTTAGATACGGATGATGGAGATATTCCAGGGGTTATTCTTGAAAGAACTTTGACTGGGGGAGTGGTGCGTTACCAAGTCAGAACAGATTATGGTGATATATTTGATGTTGATGTACTGAACCATGGCAAAATTAGCCAATTAAAAGTCAATTGCAAGGTTTTTTTAATAATCAAAGATGAACAAGTGATCAACCTAGATAGTTAATTTTCTACCTTAGGATACAAAACACTAGCTACTAAAATGCATCATTAACCTAAGGATTGCTTCAAGGTATAAAATGATTACTCACAGAGACTCTCAGATAAAAACCCTGGCTTTGTTTGATTTAGACCACACTTTAATTGATGTTGATAGTGATTATATGTGGGGTCAATATATTGTCGAAGAGAAATTGGTGGCAGATGATGATTATGGAATAACCAATCGACAATTTTACGAAAATTATATTGATGGAACACTTGACGCAACTTTATATAATGAATTCGTAGCTCGATTCCTAAGATCCAAAACTATGCCAGTCCTTCTACAGCTGCGTAATAACTTTATTGATAAGAAAATTAAACCTGCTATGCGTCCTAAGGGTATTGTCGCTATAAATAACCACTTAAGATTAGGGCATGAAGTTGTCATAACCTCTGCTACAAATAGTTTTTTAGTGCCTGCAATTGCAGAATTGTTTGGAATACACTCTAAGAATACACTATCCACACCTTTGCAAATCCAAAAAGATCTTTTCACTGGCTTTTTAACCGACAGACCAAACTTTAAAGACGGTAAGCTTTACCATATAAATAAATGGCTTAAAAATATGGAACGAGAGAATTTATATTTTGAAGGTACTTATGCTTACTCAGATTCAAAAAATGATATTCCTTTACTTGAATGGTCTGATAACCCTGTTTGCATCACACCTGATGAAGTTTTAGCCAAGCATGCATTAACAAGAAATTGGCCAATTGAAAACTGGTCTGTCAGATAACAATGCGCTCTCTCAGCTGCAGTTGCTATAAGTAGATAGCAAAACACATAGATTATTTGCAATCTATAATTTCAGCGAAAGCTTGAGGTAATTTAGATCTGCTAAAATATCACCGAATGCGGCCAGTCCCACTGTCACAAATATTGTTTGTACTATTCTACTAAAATTTTGTTCCATTATTATTGAAAGCAAGAAAATCTAATGATATGCATAGCTATCATTAAGATTAATGCCAGATATTGGGGATGTCTTATATTTAGATTTTAAGATACCGATCCAAGAATGATTTGAACAGCCATATATTAGGTTGAAATCGCCTGCTACATATAATTTTTAAGCAACAAGATCGCATCACTGTTATCGACATGAAAATTTAATTTCCTGCGGTCACAAAGCGATAGTAATTATATTTTATATTTTTGCATATCCATACAATCAAAAGGTAAATTCAAAGCCCAATGCTGCCATTGTGTTTATATATCATCATTTGCCCCCATATATGGATCAGATGTCCAAAACTGTCAAACAGGATTTTGGCGGAACGATCATAAAAAGAAGGTAAAATGATGACTGATTTATCCATTTTAGACTTATCCCCATTTCGTCAGGGCGAAACCTTTGCTCAGGCAGTGGATAATACCGTGGCACTGGCTCAGCATGCCGAAAAATTAGGGCTGAGCCGTTTTTGGATTGCCGAACACCACAATATGCCATATTTGGCAAGCTCTGCGACCAGCCTGCTTATTCAGCGTGTATTGGATAAAACGGCACACATTCGTGTCGGCTCAGGTGGTGTTATGCTGCCCAATCACTCACCTTTTGTGGTAGCAGAGTACTATGGGACATTGGCGAGCCTATATTCTAATCGAGTGGATTTAGGGCTTGGTCGTGCACCTGGTACAGATCCTGAGACTGCACGCGCCATCCGTCGTAATCATGATGATTTTGCGATGAGTTTTCCAAATGATATCAAAGAGTTACAATTTTATTTTGGTGATGATGCAGATAGTAATAAAGTGCGTGCTTATCCTGCCAAAGGTCTAAAAGTGCCGCTTTATATCTTAGGTTCTAGTACCGAAAGTGCGTATTTGGCGGCTCAAATGGGTCTGCCATATGCATTTGCCTCACACTTTGCACCACGCTTTTTAACGCAAGCGGTACAGATTTATCGTAATCACTTTCAGCCATCAGCAGTGCTTGATACGCCTAAGGTCATCGTTGGCGTAAACGCATTTGTTGCAGATACCGATACCGAAGCTGAGTTTTTGGCTAGCACAAGTTTACAGTTTTTCTTAAATATAGTAACAGGTCAGCGTAGCGGTATGAAGCCACCAGCGACAGACATCGCTGCCCATATCCCAGCGCATATTGTACAGATGGCTGATAGTATGATGTCATGTCGCTTGCTTGGTTCTGCTAAGACAGTCGCAGAACAGCTCGAACAATTACAAAGCCAAGTTCAAGCCGATGAACTGATGGCAGTCAGCTATATTTATGATGTCCAAAAACAGCATGATTCTTATGAGCTATTATCTGATATTGTCAAAAATTTTAAATAGCTTTAAATAGATTGGCTTAAATAATTTTTGGTATGCTGAATGAAAATAAATCACTAAATAAAAATAGGCACTTTTAACTTAAGATAAAAAGTGCCTATTTTCCCAAAGATGGAGTTAACCAATCTGTTTGGTGCCAAAGATTTTATCACCAGCATCACCAAGACCTGGAATGATGTAGCCGTTTTCATTAAGATGACTGTCTAAAGCGGCGGTATAAATTTTGACATCGGGGTGTGCCTTATTGACTAAGCGTACGCCTTCAGGTGCTGCGACCAATACCAATGCTTTGATGTTAGTGCAGCCATGTTTTTTAAGCATATCAATCGTAGCGACCATGCTACCCCCTGTTGCCAACATCGGATCCAAAATTAATGCAGGGCGACGGTCAATATCACTGACAAATTTCTCAAAAAAAGGCACAGGTTCTAGTGTCATTTCATCTCGCTGAAGTCCAACGACAGAGATTTTGGCAGTTGGTAATAGATCAAGTACACCATCAAGCATGCCCAAGCCTGCGCGTAAAATTGGTACAATGGTGACAGTTTTACCTTTAATCTGCTCGCCTGTAATTTCACCACACCAGCCTTGCATGCTAAAGCTTTCAATCTCAAAATCACGGCTCGCTTCGTACGCCATCAGTCGCCCAAGCTCATTGGTTAGCGTGCGAAATTTATAAGTGCTGGTTTCTTTTTCACGCATGAGCGACAGTTTATGACGGACAAGCGGGTGATCAATGACATGAATATTTAAAGAAGTGGTCATAATAGTACCTTAATTGAGAAGATTTGCCACGGTTTAATGATTGAAATGTCTGGCGATACCGTGCATGATAGCAATTTTTTGCCATCATTGCACTGGCTTTTGTCTTGAAAATTTGAGCAAAAACCACTCACAAAACCCTTGATCCACTTGCTAAAATCTTTGGCGATAGCGCGCTTTGGCTATTTATTAAGTAACAGATCGCCTGTTTTAATCCAGCCTTTTTTATCGCATAGCTTGGCAAATATCCAAGTTAATATTGCAGGTAGAATGACATGAAAGCTGATGATAAGTAGCCAAGTCATGGGGCTGATACCCATGGCGTCAAGTGTGCCAATCTGACCGACAAAGCCTGATGTACCCATGCCTGCACCTGAAGGGATATTGACCATACCAAAAATCGCTGTCGCAAAGGGAGCAAGTACAGCACCTGCTAAAGTGGGTGGTAGCCAGATTTTAGGGTTTTTTAGGATATTGGGTACCTGAATCATGCTAGTACCCAGCCCACATGCTATCGCACCACCGATACCATTGTCTCGATAGCTCATCACCGCAAAACCGATCATTTGTGCCGCACAACCGACTGTTGCCGCCCCTGCTGCCAAACCGCCAAGCCCAAGACTGATGGCGATCGCTGCACTTGAGATGGGTAGAGTTAACATCAGTCCCATCGCAATTGCCACAATAATACTCATCACAATCGGCGATAAATCTACCGCCCACATGATCAACTGCCCAAGGCTTATCATCAATTGGTCAATGGCAGGACTGATAAATCCTGCGACCGCCATACCGATAATCAGCGTTGTTGCAGGTGTGACGATGATGTCTAAAGGTGTCATACGGTGGACAAATTTTCCAAACTCTGCACCAATTAATGCTGCTATGAATGCACCGATAGGACCGCCCATCGCCGCCCCTGCAAAGCCTGTTGTGATTGAGGTGAATAACACCAATGGCGGTGCTTTAAGTGCATAGGCCACACCAGCACCAATGGCCGCTCCCATTAGGCTTTGTGCTTGTTTGCCAATCTCAACCAACCATGGTAAATCAAGCCATGTACCCAAATTTTTGATAATCAAACCCAAAATCAGTGATGAAAATAAGCCAAGTGCCATAAAGTTAAGCGCTTCGATACCATAACGCTGCCAAGAGATCACAATATTTTGGCGTTCAAGATGTGCTTTAAAAGAAAATTTGGTCATAAGATGGTCTTAAGTTGATAAAAATCCACGCCTAAAAATTGTTTTGTGGCGTTCATGACAGGTCAGTCAAAACTATTATTATAATTCAAAATTTATGCCAAAGTGATGAAAATTTGATCGAGTATGGTGCGGTTGGTTGATTATTTTTGGCTGAATTTTTTGAGAGATTTTTAAGTATTTACTATCATTGAAATACTCAAAAAGCGATAAAATTTCTGCTAAAATAGGACGCCTAAGCTCAATGATCATACCCAAAGTAGATTTATGAATACCCAAACTTCTTTTTTTAATGATACCTCTAAAAATAATCCTAGTAAAGCCAATGATCAAATTATCGCTCAAATGCGTGCCTTAATTAAGCTGCTAAAGCGTCACAATCATGCGTATTATGTGATGGATGCACCAACGATTTCAGATGGTGAATATGATGGTCTGCGTCACACATTAATGATGCTTGAGCAGCAGCATCCCAATTTGATACAACCTGATAGCCCGATTAATACGGTCGGTGGTGAGCCGCTGCCTTTTTTTACACAAGTGGCTCATGAAGTGCCGATGCTATCACTGGGCAATGTATTTAATGCTGATGATTTGTCAGGGTTTTTGCGTCGTGCCAATGAGCGATTGGGTATCGCCATTGATGAGTATGAAATGGAACTAAAACTTGATGGCTTGGCGGTATCATTAAAGTATCAAAATGGTCAATTCGCCCAAGCTGTCACTCGAGGCGATGGGCAGGTGGGCGAGGATATCACGCATAATGTCAGAACCATTCGTAATTTACCACTGACTTTGACAGGATGTGAGCAAATCAAACAGCTTGAGATTCGAGGTGAGGTGTTGATGCCCAAAGCAGGTTTTGAAAAATTAAATCGTGAAAGCATCGCACAAGGGGTCAAGACTTTTGCCAATCCTCGCAATGCTGCTGCAGGTTCGCTAAGGCAGTTAAATGCTGCCATCGCCGCCGCGCGTCCGTTGGCATTTTTTGGATACTCAGTGAATGATGGATTGCCTGATGGTATCACCACGCAGTCAGGTGCAATGCAGTGGCTTGGTCAGCTTGGGTTTGAGATAGCACCTTTTAAGGTTGCCAAGAGTCTTGATGAGATTCAAGCATTTTATGCCCATGTCATCAAAACTCGTAGCCAGCTACCGTTTGAAATCGATGGTTTGGTGATTAAGGTGAATGATCTAAATTTACAGGCACGGTTAGGGTTCTTAAGCCGTGAACCACGCTGGGCAACAGCTTACAAATTTCCCGCCGAAACTGTGCCCACACGACTCATAGATGTAGAGTGGCAAGTAGGGCGTACAGGGACTTTGACACCTGTGGGCAGACTTGAGCCGATAACTGTGGGCGGTGTTACGGTCAGTAATGTGACTTTGCATAATTTTGGTGAGATTGAGCGTCTTGGGGTGATGGTTGGAGATGTGGTCAATGTGCATCGAGCAGGTGATGTCATTCCTAAGGTATCTGGCGTTATTGGTGAGCTACGCCCTACCGATGCCAAACCTATCCTCCTGCCAACGGTTTGCCCAGTTTGTCAATCACCGATTAGCTTACCAGAAGGTGAGGCGTTGGCAAGATGTACTGGTGGGCTATACTGTGCCGCACAGCAGCAAGAAGCATTGATTCATTTTGTCTCTCGCCGTGCCATGGATATTGATGGTTTGGGCAGTCAGTGGCTGATTAAGTTTTTTGAAATGGGGCTTGTTCAGACGGTGGCAGATATTTACAAACTCCACAAGCAGGCTGAGTATTTAATAACGCTAGAGGGTATGGGTGATAAATCAGTCACCAAAATGCTATCGGCTATTGAAAAATCAAAACAGACCACCTTACCTCGTTTTATTTTTGCTTTGGGGATTCGTGGTGTTGGCGAAAGTACAGCATTGTCATTGGCGCAGCAGTTTGGGGAATTACAGTCGATCATTGAGGCAGATTTACAAGCACTACAAGCTGTACCTGATATTGGTGAGATAACTGCCCAATCAATTTATGATTTTTTTCGGGCATCGCATAATATTGAGGTTGTGCAGGCACTGATTGAGGCTGGTGTTTCTTGGCAAGCAATGGATACGCCTGACAAATCATCATTGCCATTGACTGGAGAGACTTGGGTGGTGACTGGTACTTTAGGCAGTATGGGGCGTGATGAAGCCAAAGATAAGCTCATTGCCTTGGGTGCAAAAGTTGCTGGTAGTGTTTCAGCAAAGACCACACGGCTACTTGCTGGTGAAAAAGCAGGTAGTAAGCTTGAAAAAGCCCAAAAACTTGGCGTTACAGTCGTTTTAGAAGATGAATTTTTGGCACTGATTGCTTTATATAATCAGGTATAAAAATGCGTTGGATAAATAACCCCCAAACTCTGTCTATCCTTGGGCTTTTAATTGGGTGTATCCTGTTTGGCATGGGCAGCTTAATTGTGGCGTATGTCGATGTTGGTGCCTATGCAATGTCATTTTGGAGATTGGCAATTTCATCGGTAGTTTTTGTGCTGCTTGCACGGCTATTTCGCCAAAAGTTTCCCCAATCAAGATCTGCTTTGATTTATGCGTTACTTGCAGGTGCAGCGCTTGGACTTGATTTGGCACTATGGCATGAGAGCATTCATGCAGTAGGTCCTGGCATTTCCACATTGCTAAATAGTTTACAAATTTTCTTTTTAACCTTCATTGGGTTTTATTTTTTTGCTGAGCATCAAAAACTGATACAGCTTGTTAGTCTAATACTGGCGGTTATGGGTGTGGTGCTAATTGCCAGCCCTGAGTTTGGGCATAATATGCAGGCAGGTTGGGGCTTTATCACAGGTATTATTTCAGGTGCTTGCCTTGCAATTTCTTTGACTTGGGTTCGGCAAGTGCATTATCATGAACCAACACCACTATTTAGCTTGATGGCTTTGGTGGGTTTGGGCGGTGCGATCGTGATGTTGCCTTTGATGCTATGGCTGGATCAAGATCACATTTTACCTAAAACACCACATGAACTTGGCTGGATATTGGTCTATGGCACAGTCATGCAGTGCTTGGCATTTGGTGCGATTACTTTTAGTATCCCACGCCTAAGCTTGGCGGTGACAGGGCTTTTATTATTATCAGAGCCTGTGGCGGCATTGGTGCTGGATTATTTTTGGTTAAATAAAACCATCACTTTAATACAGTGGCTAGGTGCAATACTGACCATGTTCGCCATTTATTTGGGTTCAGTCAAGGTTAGACACTGATTTAATTATTATAAAACCTTTGGTAATTCATCGGTTTATTGGGAGTTTTGAGCTGATACAATCTCAATGGGCAGCTCCAAGCCCTCAGCAAATTTATCAGAGATAATATAGCTGTGCCGCTCATTGACAATATTGGGCGTTACTTGAATGATTAGTGCAGGGTTGCTGCCATCACGGAATTGATGAGCGATATATCGATTACCAAGCTGATCAACAATTTTACCAAGTACTTCAGGGCTTGCCATAGATAATGCCATGGAATGTTGTGCTTGTTTGGCACTGATATTAAAGGCATTGGCATAATTCATCACAGGTTCACTATCAATTAAAAAAGGATAGTTAAAATCTTGTAAGTTGGCTTTCTTGGTTTTAGTATCAATATAAGACCAATTAAGCTTAGCTTTACCATCAGCGGTAGTGATCAGTTGAGGGCTTTGTATCTCTTGAGTGTCACTTGTGTCAAGTTCATTGAATAAACTTTCAAACTCATGAGCGTTTTGGCGTGCATTTTTTGGGTCATCGCTTAACGCAGTATTTGTTTTGGCGTGATCGCTGATGGGTTGTAGATTTTGCTCAACAGTATTATCTTGACAGCCAATTAAAATGACAGCCGTCAGAAAGATGAATGGTTTTATGCGTGATATTGTGATCATATGAATCATCCAAATAGATTTTTGCATCAAATTGACCAAATTTTAAGTAGTTTGGTTTGTCTAAAGATTACAGCTGATTTTTAAAGCCTCGCTGCTTATCGCGTGCAAAATCTCGTTCTTTGAGCGTTGCTCTTTTATCATGCAGTTTTTTACCCTTTGCCAAAGCAATTTCACATTTCACCCGACCATGTTTCCAATAACAAGATAAGGCAACCACGGCATAACCTTTTTGATTGACCATGCCATAAAGCTTATCAATTTCACGCCGATTGAGTAACAGCTTGCGTGTGCGGATATTATCTGGATTAATGTGTGTTGAGCTGGTTAATAGTGGCTGAATATGTGCACCAAATAAAAATGCTTCATTATTTTTAAAAATGACATAGCTTTCGGTGATTGACATTTTACCTGCACGAATCGATTTGACCTCCCAGCCTTCAAGCACTAAACCTGCCTCATAGGTTTCTTCGATGAAATATTCATGTCGTGCTTTTTTATTGGCACAAATTTGATTACTTGGTTTTTTTGCCATAATTTGTCCTTGCTTCTATTATTTTTACGATTGCCAAAGCAATGTCTTGGTTTGGGCATAGTATAACAAAAATTATTCAGTTATTCATCTGACATCAATTATAGTTAGTTTAACTAAATTTTATGAGTGATTATTTTAAAATATAACATACTCAAGCTAACCGATTGTACAATATTTAAATAATTTGCTAATATACAAAGTTTAAGATGAATGCATGCATGATGGACAGCTAAGATTTAACCATTTCAACTAAGATTTTGATGAATTTTAAGGAAAAAATATGCTAAATAGTCAACCCACCCTAAAAACATTGCTTGAACATCGCTCAATTCGTAAATATACAGATGAGCCGATTGATGACAAAGTGTTGACAGCAATACTAGAAGCAGGGCGTGCAGTTTCAACCTCAAGCTTTTTACAGGCTGCCAGTATCATTCGTGTGGTGGATAAAAATAAGCGTACCCAGTTACGCCAAATTTCATGCGATATGAGCGAAGAAGAATACCAAAAAGCACTTGCTGATGGCAAGCGTTTGGGTCATGCTTATGTTGAGGATTGTGCTGAATATTTGGTTTTTTGTATGGATAGTTACCGCCATAATCAGCTTGCTAAGGTGCAGACAGATTGGACGGAGGTCATGATCATCGGAGCGATTGATGCAGCATTAATGGCACAAAATATTCTAGCAGCTGCAGAGAGTTTGGGGCTTGGTGGCGTGTATATTGGTAGTTTGCGTAATGACATTCGCCGTGCAGGTGAGATTTTAGGTTTGCCAAAGCATGTTGTACCTTTATTTGGGCTTTGCTTGGGGCATCCAGATATGTCCTCTAAAATTAATCAATCTCAGCGTCCACGCTTACCACTGGATGTGTTGGTTTCAACCGATACTTATCAAATACCAGATGAAAGTACGCTGACCAAATATAATGAGGTGGTGCGTGAATATTATCAAGGACGCAGATTGGATTTGGATTGGGCGGCACAAATCACTGCAACCTTTGGCGATGAAGTGCGTCCATTTATGCTCAACTACTTGCAAGATCAAGGCTTTGCCAAACGATGATTGACCAAATTTATCACACTTTTGATGATTTATGGTTTAATCAATAAAGGTGGATAAGTTCTGCCTTTATATTTTTATATTTAAAAATCAACCATATTTAAAAGTCAACAAAATTTTGTTACTATAGACATTTTGTTTTGTAATCAAAAGGCGTATCGCCATGACAACCACTCCTAGAAAAGTTCTTTATCCGGGTACTTTTGATCCCATAACCAATGGGCACATTGATTTGGTGACTCGTGCGCTTAAGTTATTTGACGAGGTGGTCATTGCCGTGGCATTTGCACATCATAAAAAGCCAATATTTGATTTTGATGAGCGTGTGGCATTGGTGGAGCAATATTTTGGGAACAATCCTAAAGTGTCGGTGGTGGGTTTTGAGGGGTTGTTGGTTGAATTTGCCAAAGAGCAAGGTGTAAGTGCGGTACTCCGAGGTTTGCGTGCAGTCAGTGATTTTGAGTATGAATTTGGGCTTGCCAATATGAATCGAAGTTTGGATGATGATTTTGAAGCAGTTTTTTTAACGCCATCTCAGGAGTACTCATTTATTTCATCAACTTTGGTGCGTGAGGTTGCAAAACTTGGTGGTGATGTTAGTAAATTTGTTCCTGAATCTGTATTAATAGCATTTGAGCAAAAATTTAATATAAAATAGGCAGTATTATGGCATTAAAAATCACCGAAGAATGTATTAACTGCGATGTTTGCGAACCAGTTTGCCCTAATGAAGCCATCTCTGCAGGCGATGATATTTATGTGATCAATCCAGCCTTATGTACCGAATGCGTTGGGCATTACGACACACCGCAGTGTGTGGATATTTGTCCTGTAGACTGCATTCCTAAAGACCCAAAATTTCCAGAGACCGAAGATGAGCTGCTGGTAAAATATCAAAAACTTACCTCTGATTTATAAAATGTGTTATAATGATAACTTGGCAGACTAGACAATCGCTGGCACAATTGTGCGGGAGGAAAGTCCGGGCTACATAGGGCAATGTGCTAGCTAACAGCTAGGGGGCGAAAGCCTACGACCAGTGCAGCAGAGAATAGACCGCCTATTAAATAGGTAAGGGTGAAACGGTGGGGTAAGAGCCCACCGCGTGACTGGCGACAGCTCACGGCAAGGTAAACTCCACATGTAGCAAGACCAAATAGGAACTCAATGGGTTGCCCGCTCAGAGTTCGGGTAGGTTGCTTGAGCATATCAGCAATGATATGCCTAGATGAATGATTGTCCACGACAGAACTCGGCTTATCGGTCTGCCTTTACTTTTCTAATATTTGCATGATTATTTGATTTTATATGATCATTAGCTTTTGCTATGATTGATTGATAAAATTTTAAAATTTTTTGATTTTATCGTTGACAAGCCAAAACTTTATGCTATAATTTGCGACCTGTAACGGCGATGTAGCTCAGCTGGTTAGAGCGCACGACTCATAATCGTGAGGTCAAGAGTTCAAGTCTCTTCATCGCCACCAAATATATTATAAAAATTAATGCTTGACATATAATTTTAATGAGTTATAATATTATCCTTACTCTAGCGAGTAAGAATTTTTCTAAAATTTAAAGTTTTAGAAAAACAAACAAAAAAACCGCTTGACTTTAAAACATTCCATGTTATAATGTTCAGCTCAAGTTAATCAGACGATGATTAACACACTATTTAAAATCCAAACTAAAGAACAACTTGTGTGGATTTTTGTCAATACAAGA
>ERZ1023182.11-NODE-11-length-74241-cov-13.300892_pt1 | contig 74241 bp, 68 predicted proteins | sample MGYA00380437_ERZ1023182 | MGnify/ENA primary metagenome ERZ1023182 (study PRJEB33173, sample SAMEA4830395) | metagenome | study: EMG produced TPA metagenomics assembly of the PRJEB25223 data set...
TTGGGATGAGTATGCTTTTACAAAGGGAAAGATGAGCTTCATTGCGCAAGATTTTAACAATCTCAATATCATCACTGTTCTTGAGGGTAGAACACAAGCTATCATTCGAAATCACTTTCTTCGCTACGATAGAGCTGTCCGATGTCGCGTCAAAATTATTACTATGGATATGTTTAGTCCTTACTATGACTTGGCTAAACAGCTTCGCTTTCAAATTTCTAGGCTCAGGCTGAAACAGTCTCCCAGACTGTTTCACTCCCGAATGCTAAAATCGTTCTTGATCGCTTTCACATTGTACAACATCTTAGCCGTGCTATGAGTCGTGTGCGTGTTCAAATCATGAATCAATTGGATCGAAAGTCTCATGAATACAAGGCTATCAAGCGCTACTGGAAGCTCATACAACAGGATAGTCGTAAACTCAGCGATAAACATTTTTATCGCCCTACTTTTCGTATGCATTTAACCAATAAAGAGATTTTAGACAAGCTTTTGAGCTATTCACAAGACTTGAAACATCACTATCATCTCTATCAACTCTTGCTGTTTCACTTTCAGAATAAGGAACCGGAGAAATTTTTCGGACTCATTGAGGACAATCTAAAGCAGGTTCATCCTCTTTTTCAGACTGTCTTTAAAACCTTCCTCAAAGATAAAGAAAAGATTGTCAACGCCCTTCAACTACACTATTCTAATGCCAAACTGGAAGCGACCAATAATCTCATCAAACTTATCAAGCGCAATGCCTTTGGTTTTCGAAACTTTGAAAACTTCAAAAAACGGATTTTTATCGCTCTGAATATCAAAAAAGAAAGGACAAAATTTGTCCTTTCTCGAGCTTAGCTGACTTCAACCCACTACAGTTGACAAAGAGCCAAATCTCTATACTATCTGAAAGTGAAGATTACTCACTGTGAGATAGTATAGAGTCTTTTTGTTGTAGTTAAATTATCCTACCCATTCCCCATTGTAATTGACACGATAACCGTCAGGTGTAGTTGTATTGATTGCTAGGGCACCAGAGCTATAGGCATAGTACCATTTGCCAGATACTTTCATCCAGCCTGTTTTCATAGCACCTGAATCTTGAAGGTAGTACCAGCTACCATTATCTTTGACCCAACTTGTCTTCATCGCACCTGAGCCGTCGAGATAGTACCAACTACCGTCTTTTACCCAGCCTGTTTGCATCCAACCAGAGTTGTCAAAGCGATACCAAGTTCTATTTATTTTTTCCCATCCATTACTCGTGTATGAGCCGTCATTGTGTTTAAACCACCAACGTCCGTTTGATTGAATCCAACTTCCGAAGTATTGGGAATGATTGAACTCATTTTTCTGATTTGAATTTGTATTTTCATTTTTAGTTTTATGAGTTCTGATAGCCTTTAAGTCTTTGTCAAAAAGATTTGCCTTAGTCGCAAATGTTTGAATCTGAGAAGAATTTGCTTCTGTGTATTGAATGGCTTTTCCATAACTACCAGCTAGTTCTTCAGAGCCACCAGATGCTGTTCCGAAACTTTGTGCAACGGTAATCCATCCATTTTGAGTGACAGGGTTTTCAAAGGCTGCAAGCCCCATATAGGTCAGTTTTGGATCAATTAAGGATTTATAGTGTCCAGTTTGACCTGCAACACTGACACCATTACGAGATTTAACATAATCGGCTTTTTCATCATACCATTGCTGGATGGCCTTCATAAATCCATTGTAGTTCCAAGCCAAATTTTCTGAAAGGGAGAAATTTCCTGCAGGCCAGGAAGTCCAAATATCCTTGCTAGACAAGCGTGTGTGATCAATGGTGATCGAAGCTTCTGCTGCACGAACAAAGGCAGTTTTTTCTAGTGCAGTTGACCATTTGATGGGAACATAGCTAGTAACTAGACCTTCATCTGCCGCCTCTTTTCGAATGGCATTGATACGGTCTAAGATAGCCTGTTTATCTGGCGTTAAGAAAGTTCCTTCAATCCCAACTAGAGTAGTACCAGAAGAAGTGCTAGTAACATCAGAGTTCAAGATATTGTAGGATTGACCATTGATTTCTTGAGTGGAAACCAGCCTATCATTAGCGACTACTGATTGTGATGTAAGAGTTCCAGCTCCTAACAAGGAAAGTACTAAAACTGTAGCAAGTGTGAACTTTTTAGTTTTATTGTTCATTTTGTGTCCTCCTATTTTTATTATAACATCTTTACTGGGTAGAGTAAACTAAAATTCGGTATAGCTAGGGACTATATTTATTTTAAATTGAAAGTTCTATAATGAAGTTAGCCACCCAGGCCTCCTAAAAATTAGATGTTTTAACTAGCTTATAGCTAGTACTCGATTTCATTTGATAAGAGGCTTGGAGCTGTTAGGCTGACAAGCCAAGGATAAGATTAGCCTTGGTTTAGCTGACAAAACTGCTTCAAGGGTTCCTCTTGTCAAATGAAAGCTCTTCTAGGCATAAGAAAACACCTCTGTGTTATACTTGTTGTTCAACCACAAACACAAGAAAGGCACAGAGATGCAAAACCATTATACTACAAAAGCCAAACATTTGACAATCGATAGTTGTCGCTTAATCGAACGATGGAAAAAGGAAGGGAAATCAAATAGAGAAATCGCCTCTCTGCTTGGAAAAGCTCCTCAAACTATCCATACTGAAATCAAGCGTGGGACAATCCGACAATGTCTTGGAAAAGGGCGCTTTAAAGAGGTTTATTCCTGCCGACTATGCTCAACAGTCTTATGAAAATAATCGCAAGCGCTCGATCAAGAAATCAAGATTGAACAAGGAGTTGAAGGAAAATATTCTCCACTATCATAACCAAAAGTTTTCTCCTGAAATGATGGTCAAGGCTAAGGGCGTTAACGTGGGAATTTTTACCATCTACTACTGGATCCATCATGGAAAATTAGGATTGTCAAAACAGGATCTGCTCTATCCTAGAAAAGGAAAATCTGTTAAGAAACAAGCTAGCACCAATTTTAACCCCCCTGGTCAATCCAATCTATCGAACAGCGTCCTGAAGCTATCAATCTGCGATTGGAGAATGGGCATTATGAGATTGATACGGTTCTGCTTACAAGAGTGAAAAATTATTGTTTACTGGTCTTAACTGATCGAAGGACTAGGCATCAAATTATCCGATTGATTCCAAATAAAAGTGCTGAGGCGGTCAATCAGGCTTTAAAACTCATCTTAAAACAACAACAAATTCTTTCCATCACGGCAGATAATGGTACAGAATTTAACCGCTTGTCTGATGTATTTTCTGAGGAACATATCTATTATGCGCACCCCTATGCCTCTTGGGAAAGGGGAACTAATGAGAATCACAACAGGTTCATTCGTAGATGGTTACCTAAGGGAACTAAGAAAACGACTCCCAAAGAAGTCGCATTCATCGAAAATTGGATTAATAACTATCCTAAAAAATGCTTGAACTACAAATCACCCAGAGAAGACTTCTTGATGGCTAACTTGAACTTGAAATTTGGCGTTGATTTCAAGAAACAAAAAAACAGCCGAAGCTGTCTTTTTATCATTATTTGAGACCGTATTTTTTGTTGAAACGATCCACGCGTCCATCTGCTTGAGTGAACTTTTGACGTCCAGTGTAGAATGGGTGTGAGTCTGATGAAATTTCCACACGGATCAATGGGTAAGTTTCGCCTTCGAACTCAACTGTTTCGTTAGAGCGTTTTGTTGAACCGCTAAGGAATTGGTAACCAGTAGTTGTGTCCATGAAGACAACTGGGCGATATTCTGGATGGATATCTTTTTTCATTTTGCAATATTTCCTTTCTGCCATGGTCTCTTTGCGAGCCATAGATTGTTACCATACTAGTCTATCAGATTCTGAAAAGTTTGGCAAGTATTTTATCAGTTTTTAAGCAAGTTTTTTAACTTTTGGTAGATGATTTCGTTTTCCTCTAGGCTATAGGAATTAGCACCGCTTGCTAGAGGGTGACCTCCACCATCATGCTCCTTGGCAATTTCATTGATAGGATGGATTTTACTGCGTAAGCGAACGCGGTAGTGACCATCAGCCTGCTCCACAAAAATTCCCCAGAGACTCACACTGTCAATACGTCCAGGTGCACCGACAATGGCTGCAGTTTCAGCATCGGTAACATTGTATTGTTTCAAGACTTCTTGGCTTAGAAGAACACGAGCTGCACCATTTTCATCCACTTCCAGATGATCGTAGATGTAGCCTTGAAGTTTAGCAATTTTGTAGCTCATAGTGTCCATTTTGCGAGTGAGAGACGCAAAGTCAAAGTTATATTCTCTCAGATAGGCAGCCAGGCGAAGAGTCCGTGCAGTGGTAGAAGGGTAGAGGAAACGACCTGTATCACCGACAATGCCTGCAAAGAGCAATTCAGCAGCGCGATCTGACAAGGCAAGTTGGGTTGTTTCAGCAAATAGGGTAATCATCTCGCTAGCACTACTTGAACTAGTATCCACCCAAGATAGGTCACCATATACATCATCATTTGGATGGTGGTCAATCTTAATGAGAAAGTCACCTTGACTATAGCGCTTATCATCGATACGAGCAGTATTAGCTGTATCACAGACGATGACAAGTGCGCCTTGATAGGCCCTATCTTCAACAAGATCCATTTCCGCCATCCAAGTAAGAGTTGGTTCATCAAAACCAACTGCTTTGATGGTTTTTTCTGGGAAATGATGTTTGAGAAGAGCTTTCAATCCCACCTGACTTCCCAAGGCATCTGGGTCTGGTTTCATATGACGATGAATGATAATCGTGTCGTATTCTTTGATTTTTTCTAAAATTTGATGGCAAATATCCATAAATAACCTCAATTCTTTCTCATTTTATTGTAGCACAAGAATTTTTATTTTTAAAATGAAAAAGATGTGATATAATGGAGAAAGATAAATTGAGGAGGACGATATGGTATTAGCAAAAATTGTATTTGCCAGTATGACCGGTAATACCGAAGAAATTGCAGATATTGTAGCAGACAAATTACGTGACTTGGGCTTGGATGTTGATGTTGATGAATGTACAACTGTTGACGCTTCAGACTTCTTGGAAGCAGACATCGCTATCGTTGCGACCTATACTTATGGTGATGGAGAATTGCCAGATGAGATGATGGATTTCTACGAAGACCTAGCAGATCTCAACTTGAATGGCAAAATCTACGGAGTGGTCGGCTCAGGAGATACCTTCTACGATGAATTCTGTAAGGCTGTTGATGACTTTGACCGTGTCTTTGTGTCAACAGGAGCAGAAAAAGGTTCTGAGTGTGTCAAAGTTGATCTTTCTGCTGAGGAAGAAGACATTGAACGCTTGGAACAATTTGCAGAAGAATTAGCTGCTAAAGTAGGATAAGCATAAACGTGCGCTGATGCAATCAATCAGTGCATTTTTCTTATCGTGAGTTGGGATTTTACTAGCCTATTTGATGGCTTTTTGATACAATAATTCAAATAAAGGAGGAGACACTATGGATTTAGATATTATTCGCCAAGAAATTGATCAAATAGACGACCAAATTGTCAAACTGTTGGAAGAACGAATGCACTTAGTTGAAGAGGTTGTGACTTATAAGAAAGCTTCGGGTAAACCGATTTTAGATACCAAGAGAGAAACAGTTATTTTTGAAAAAGTTAGGAGTCGTGTAGAGGACAAGCGCTATCAGGAGACTATTGTCGCAACGTTTTCGGACATACTCAAACGTTCGCGTGATTATCAGGATCAGAATATCAAATGAAAAAAGAACAATTTTATCCGCTAGGCATTTTTATAGCTGCTATGTTGGGCGGACTTGTGCGCTACCTTGTTTCTACTTGGTTATCAGCCAGTCCAGACTTTCCTTGGGGCACTCTCTTTGTCAACTATCTGGGAATTTTCTGCTTGATTTATCTTGTCAAGGGATATCTGGTCTATAAGGGGACTAGTAAGGGCTTGATTTTAGCACTAGGGACGGGCTTTTGTGGAGGTTTAACAGCTTTTTCCAGCCTAATGCTTGATACTGTGAAGCTGCTTGATACAGGGCGTTATCTTAGTTTAATCCTGTATTTGCTTTTGAGCATCGGTGGAGGCCTACTCTTAGCTTATTTTCTAGGGAGGAAGAAATGGTAATCGTCTATCTTGCAATTGCTTGTGGTTTCGGAGCTTTAGTGCGCTATTTATTTTCCCGCTACAATCAAGCTTCTAAAATGCCCTTGGGAACGCTCATAGCCAATCTTCTAGGTTGTTTGTTGATTGGATTATTCTACAATCATGTAGAGTCTAAGGAGGTCTATGCTATTCTAGCAACAGGATTTTGTGGAAGTTTGACAACTTTTTCGACCTTGAATGACGAACTCCAAAGGTTGCTAAGCGATAAGAAGGTATTTTATTCTTACCTGATTTTGACCTACCTAGGTGGTTTGGTTGCGATTTTTTTAGGAATTCTGCTATAAATTTCTTTACTTTTTTTTAGAAATTTGGTAAACTGTATCTTGTGTGTAATGGACGCACAAAAATACAGTTTATCCGCTGAGGAAGATTCCTCAAGATTGACAAAGATAGGAGAATAAAATGAATCCACTAATCCAAAGCTTGACTGAAGGTCAACTTCGTACAGATATCCCATCATTCCGTCCTGGTGACACTGTTCGTGTACACGCGAAAGTTGTCGAAGGTAACCGTGAACGTATCCAGATTTTTGAAGGTGTTGTTATCGCACGTAAAGGTGCTGGAATCTCAGAAAACTACACAGTTCGTAAAATCTCTAACGGTGTAGGTGTTGAGCGTATCTTCCCAATCCACACTCCACGTGTTGAAAAAATCGAAGTTGTTCGTTACGGTAAAGTACGTCGTGCGAAATTGTACTACTTGCGTGCTCTTCAAGGTAAAGCAGCTCGTATCAAAGAAATCCGTCGTTAATTCGACTAAAAACTCTGCTTTTCAGCAGAGTTTTTATCTAGCTCCCTTAGTTCAATGGATATAACAACTCCCTCCTAAGGAGTAGTTGCAGGTTCGATTCCTGCAGGGGGCAATAGTTCAATCGAAAAAGCACTGAATGATCAGTGTTTTTTATTGACAAAATTATGACCAACTCATAAGGTATCTATGGTGTGGTATAATATAGGAAGAATGATGACAGTTAATGTATACAGTAATATAGGTTTCGGTAAGAGTCAGAATGGGAGTTGGAAATGTTCAAGAATTCTAAAAAAAGTTATTCCTTTGATTAAGTGAGTATCTATCAAGCTGTTTGAGTTAGCGTAAACAGCTTTTTTGCGGACTGATAGTAATGGATTCATCTAGATCTTTCATTGATAGCCTTTGTATAGTCCGATTTTTTTATGCCTGACTTTTGGGGTCGATACAGTATCTCAGTGTGTTTTTGTGGTAAAATATAGTAGATTAATAAATGAAAAGTACATATTTTTATAAATTCTAATAAATAACACGAAAGGTTGCTTTATGGCAATAAATATTAGTGAAGAACAGTTGGCTATGGAGTCGGCTGACTTATTAAAAATTCTTTTAAAAGATCGAACGACCAAGAAAAATATTGTTTGGGCGACTCATTCTTATGAATTGTTAGGAAAGGGATTTGCTCCAAGCGATCGTATCACTCCAAGTAGGGTGACGGGAACCTATGCAAACTTGATTCAACCCCGATCAGAAAAGTCTAAGTATGAGCAAAAAGACCGAACCAAGATTAGAGCCGAAGTCTTTACGCCAACTTGGTTAGTTGAAAAGCAAAATGGCTACGTGGAAGCTGAACTTGAAGCTCTGGATCTTGAAGATTATATCCAAGTGCGCTGGCTAGAAATTACCTGTGGTGAAGCGCCTTATATGGTTACTCGCTATGATACAGTGACTGGTGAGGAAATTCCATTATCTGAGCGAGTTGGTTTTATAGATAGAAAATTGCAACGCCTTAGTCGTGAGGTTTCAGATGAAGCCACCTTCTATAAACTTGTAAAAGAAGCTTATCGTGCTTCCTATGGCTATGAGTATCAAGGAGATTCGCTACTTTTGGCGCGTGAAAATCTTTTAGCGATCTTTGAGGACTACTATCTAGCAAAGACTGGAACTCAACCGACCTTAGAGCAGAAGAAAGAAATTGCGACTATTATATCCTACAATGTCTTTCAGATGGATGGACTGAAAAAAATCAGTCCTTACTCAGCTAAACAAGGGCAAGCTCAACAACTCAGTTTGTTTGTGGATGAGCAGGAAATCGAAGAAGCAGAAGAATCTAAAACTCAAATCAAAGACTGTAAAAAGAATAAGATGATAGGTTTTGAGCGCCTATCTAGTGAGGAAAGTGAAATGAAATTTGATGTGGTGATAGGAAATCCGCCTTATCAGGAAGAATTACAAGGAACAAGTGATAAACCAATATATCATCATTTCATGGATGAATCTTATAAAATTAGTAGAAAATCAGTATTGATAACACCTGCTAGGTTTTTATTTAAGGCTGGTAAAACACCAAAATCCTGGAATGAACAAATGCTGTTGAATGAACATTTCAAAGTCATGTATTATGTCCAAGATTCTTCGAAAGTTTTTCCTGGTACGGATATTAAAGGTGGTGTGGCGATTAGTTATCATGATAAGGATAGAGTTTTTGGAGCGATTGAAACATATACCGCTTTTGATGAACTGAATTCAATTTATAAAAAAGTCTATCATAGAAATGATTTCAAATCTTTAAGTGACTATGTTTTTGCACCAGAAAGTTATAAATTAACAGAAGCCCTACACAGTGATTTTCCTAATTTCGTAGACAGGTTAAGTAAGGGTCATAAATTTGACGTGACAACAAATATTTTTGAAAAGTTGCCTGAAATTTTTACGGATGATAAACTAGAAAGTGAATCGATTCAGTTAATCGGTAGGTTAAATAACGAGCGTGTAATTAAATTTGTTCCTAAAAAATACATAAAAGGACCTGCAAATTTAGATAAATATAAAGTAATACTGCCAAAAGCAAATGGCAGTGGGGCGATTGGCGAAGTCCTATCGACCCCACTCGTGGGTCACACACAGACCTTTATTTCTATTGGTGAATTTAAAACTTTGGATGAAGCAAATTCATTATTTAAGTATATAAAATCAAAATTTGCTAGGGCTTTATTAGGAGTACTAAAAATCACACAAGACAATAAAAAAGGAACATGGAAATATGTCCCTCTCCAAGACTTCACGGTCAATTCGGACATTGATTGGACACAATCAGTGGCTGATATTGACCGCGAGCTTTATCAAAAATATGACCTTTCCCCTGAAGAAATTGCCTTTATTGAGAATCATGTAAGGGAGATGGATTAGAAAAGTATTTTTATTTGACAAATAGTGCTCAGTGATCTATGATAGACACATAGGATTAGGTCAGGAAGCATACTATGCCCTGGGCCTTTTTGTACTTATGAGATGAGAAAGTCATTTGTTAGATAAATTGACTTCGTTAGTAAACGTTCAAAAAAGGAAAACTTATGCCAGTAGAAATTAAAACCACTAAAGAGATTCATCCTAAAATCTATGCCTATACCACACCGACGGTAACCAGTAATGAAGGCTGGATTAAGATTGGTTATACAGAACGTGATGTCACACAACGTATCAAGGAGCAAACGCATACTGCTCATATAGATACAGACATATTGTGGACTGGAGATGCGACTTATACAGAAGATCCTGATAAGGGGGAAACTTTCAAGGATCATGATTTTCACCATTTCCTTTCTTTCCATGATGTGGAACGTCGCCCTAAGACTGAATGGTTTTACTTTAATGGGACACCTGAGAAATCTAAAAATCTTTTTGATAAGTTTGTTCAGCATGATTTGTCAGGTTATCAGCCTGGTCAAGGACAGGACTATACTCTGCGACAAGAGCAAGAAGAAGCAGTCTCTAAGACCTTAGCTTATTTCAAGAATCATCTAGGAGATAAGTTCCTCTGGAATGCCAAGCCACGTTTTGGTAAAACCTTATCTACCTATGACCTAGCTCGTCGAATGGATGCTGTCAATGTCCTGATTGTAACAAACAGACCTGCCATTGCTAATTCATGGTATGATGATTTTGAAAAATTCATAGCAGGTCAAACGACTTACAAGTTTGTTTCAGAAACAGACAGTCTTAAAAATCGGCCAACCTTGTCACGTAAAGAATTTGTTGGTATTTTAGATGACGATGTAAGACAACTTGCTTTTATCAGTCTCCAAGACTTGAAAGGCTCTGCTTATCTTGGCGGAGAGCACAATAAACTCAAATGGGTTACAGATCTACATTGGGATTTGTTGGTTATCGATGAAGCTCACGAAGGAGTTGCTACCTTCAAGACAGACCAGGCTTTTAATAAGATCCGTCGAAACTTTACCTTGCATCTATCAGGAACTCCATTTAAAGTATTAGCTAAGGGAGAATTTACCGAGGAGCAGATCTACAACTGGTCTTATGCTGATGAGCAGGCAGCCAAAACAAATTGGTCGCCTGAGCAAGAAGAGGAAAATCCATATGAGAGCTTGCATCAGTTAAATCTCTTTACCTACCAAATGTCTCAGATGATTGGTGAGGAGTTAGAAAAAGGTGCTCAACTAGATGGCGAAAATATCGACTATGCTTTTGACTTGAGTGAGTTCTTCGCAACAGATGACAAAGGGAAATTTATCCATGAGCGAGATGTCGGAAATTGGTTAGATACTCTATCAAGCAATGAAAAATATCCATTTTCAACCAAAGAACTTCGGAACGAACTCAAGCATACTTTCTGGCTCTTAGAACGTGTAGCTTCAGCTAAGGCTTTAAAGGCACTTCTAGAGGAACATCCCATCTATGAAAACTATGAGATTGTTCTAGCTGCTGGTGACGGGCGTATGTCCGAGGAAGATGATAAGGTTAAACTTAAATCTCTAGACTTGGTTAGAAAAGCGATAGCAGAGAATGACAAAACCATTACCCTATCCGTCGGTCAATTGACCACAGGTGTGACGATCCCTGAATGGACAGGCGTATTGATGTTATCAAACTTAAAATCACCTGCCATTTATATGCAAGCTGCCTTCCGCGCTCAAAATCCATACTCATGGACCGATAGCAAAGGAAATCATTTCCGCAAAGAAAAAGCCTATGTATTTGACTTTGCACCGGAAAGAACCTTGATTCTCTTTGATGAGTTTGCCAACAACTTATCGCTTGCGACTGCAGGAGGCGGCGGAACTTCGACAACTCGTGAAGAAAATATCAGAGAATTACTAAATTTCTTCCCTGTCATAGCTGAAGATCGTGCTGGTAAGATGGTTGAAATTGATGCTAAGGCGGTTCTAACCATTCCTCGCCAGATAAAAGCTAGAGAAGTTCTTAAATGAGGCTTTATGTCCAATCTATTATTTGATAATATCAGCGGTATTTTCCAAGCTAGTCAAACAGTTCTAGATATTTTAAATGAGCTTCCGGTTGAAAAGGAAGGGAAGCTTCAAACGCCTTCTGATTTATTAGATTTTTCAGATGTTACAGTAGATGATGAGGGGAATGCAGTAGTAGACCATGAAATCGTAGTTAATCAGCAAATGCGACTTTTTGGTGAAAAAGTCTATGGACTTAGTCAATCTGTGACAGATTTGTTCACTAAGGATGAGGACAGAACTCAAAAACAGCTGGTTAATGATTTGAGTAAGACGGTTTCTTCAGTGATTGTAGAAGATTTGAAAGGTGAATACAACCTAAAAACTCGGGAAACTGAGCAAATTAAGAAGCAAATTACAGCAACATTTGAGAATGAAATTCGAAAAAATGATATCGAAAGAAAAATTTCTGAAGCTCATATCAGGGAAGAATTGCAGCAACAAGTCAAGGCAGTGGTTGATAAGGAGCAAAAGGATAAGATTCAAGAAGATTTTGATAAACGTTTAGAAGAAAACAATCTTATTCACAAGGAAAAACTAGAGCAAACACTTAAAAAAGAAGTGGAAAAAATGCCTGAGAAGTTTATTGAACAGGTTGAGATAAAACGTGTTGAGCAGCTGAAACAATCAGCCCAAGATGAAATTCGGGACCATCTTCGAGGATTTGCTCGAACAATTCCAAGTTTCATTATGGCCTATGGCAATAAATCTCTAACACTTGATAATTTTGATACCTTTGTTCCTGAGCATGTCTTCTTTGAAGTGACTGGTATTACGATTGATCAATTTCGTTATTTGAGAGATGGTGGACAAGATTTTGCAGGACATCTCTTTGATCGAGCAACATTTAATGAATCAATCCAAGAATTTCTTCGTAAGAAAGAGGAGTTGGCGGATTATTTTAAAGATCAAAAAGAAGATATTTTTGACTATATTCCACCACAGAAAACCAACCAGATTTTCACACCTAAACGTGTGGTGAAAAGAATGGTGGATGGTCTTGAAAAAGAAAACCCAGGAATCTTTGATGATCCATATAAGACATTCATTGATTTGTACATGAAGTCAGGTCTCTATATTGCAGAGCTTGTTAAGCGACTATATAATAGCGAAGGCTTGAAAGGTGTATTACCGAATTCTGAAGAACGATTAAAACATATCCTAGAAAATCAAGTTTATGGATTTGCACCTTCAGAGATTATCTATAACATCTCGACTAATTTTATTTTTGGAAATCTTTCTAATGATATCAGTAGGAAGAACTTTGTTTTAGAAGATACCATCCCTGCTTCTAAAGAAGGTAAGATTCAGGAATTGGTAGATAAATATTTTGGGTAGAAGAAGAGTTGTTCTTAAACAAAACTAAAATTTTGTAGTTTATGATAATTGTTCTTTCTATTCTAATTATAGTTCATATAATCAAATAAACTAATATAGGATTTATAATAAAAAAGTTGATTTTTCTCTCTAACTTTTTAATAAGTTGTGTGATAAACGAAATAAGTGTTAAAATGGTGAAAATTACTTTAAAACAAAGATTGTTTTTCAATGATGCTATTTCGATGGATGACATTGAAAACAATTATACTTTAGATGAAAAATATGAAAAAGAATTTGAAATTAAAGGAAAGACAGAATTAGAGTTAAAGCAATTAATTACTCTTATTAACAAATTTATTAATAAATCTTTGAGAATACCCGCATTTGAATCTTTTCATTTTGGATACAAAATTCCTCAAATAAGTTGTGGAGATTTTGATTTTTTAAAAATTAATAAAACCAATGTTGTAAATATTGAATTTAAAGATATATCTTTAGCAAATACTGGCGATTTTGAAAGAATTAAAAATAAACTTTTATATCAATTAAAAATTAGAAATAATTTATTAAGTATTTTTAATAGAGAAGTAATATCTATTGGATTTATTTTAAATAAAACTGATTTGTATTTTTATAGATTAGAAGAAGATCAGTTAAATGAAATTAATACAACGGACATATTATCTTTTCTTACTCGCTCAGCGACGGATTTTTCTATTTCTATGTTATCTGATGTATTAAATAGAGAATCGTTGAATATTTCTCCTATTAATTCAGGTAGTACTTCCGTTGATAAACTTTACGATCTTACTGATCAGCAACAAGGAGCTATTAATAAAATAATTAAATTAGATTCTCGTTATTATATAGTTAAAGGTGGAGCTGGGACTGGAAAATCTCTGGTTGCTTTTGAATTAGCAAACATCTTTTCAGAACAAGGAAAAAATACAATATTATTCTTTCTTGCTCAGGAAAATAAATTATACGAACAATATGATAGGAAATTGTTTAAAGTATTGACTTTAAGTTCAAATGGGGATGATATACCAGGTCGATTTGAAAAAATATACCAGGAAGATTTTAATGTATTAATTATAGATGAAGCGCAGCGTTTAACAACTAAGCAAATAGATAGAACTAAAAGGTTGATTGAAGAAAAAGATGATCGTCACTGTATATTTGTTTTTGATTATGAACAGAATATGGTATCTGACGAAGAAGGGATAATCATTAAACAATATCTTGAAGACTTCGTTGATTAAAATAATATTAGTAATCTGAATTTACCATTAAGATTTGATGAAAATACGAGATTTTTTATTAGAAAACTATTAGGAATGAGAAATTCTGGAAGAGGTGATGCAAAAGAAGAAAATGTAGAAATTGTTAAGATTTCTAATGTTAATGAAGCTAATGAGTATAGTTGCTATTTAAGTGAAAATTATGGATTTATAAAATTGAAACCTTTGTCTGTGCGTATAACTTTAAAAGATTATAAATTTGATTTTGATACTTATAAAGTGATTGGAAAGGATTTCGAAAATATAATAGTCCCTTTTGATAATGGATATTCTTTTAATGAATTTTCTGGAATACAAATAACAGAAAATAATAATTATGAAGGTACTCATAATTTAGAGAAGTGCTATTATGAATTACTTACAAGAGTAAAAAATAAAATTATAATACTAATAATTGACAATGATCAATTATATAATGATTTGATAAAATTAAAGAATAGTTTTTATTAAAAAAACTACATTTTGCAATAAATCAGGAATATAGAAATATCGAAATACGTTTGCAGGGGGCAATAATTAGATATGAAAAACCGCTCAGCTGAGCGGTTTTAGTCTATTCTTTCCTTTTACAGTACCCATGTACGAATAGCATGGGCAACGCCGGATTCGTCATTTGTTTTGGTGATGTATTTGGCGATTTTTTTGATTTCTGGATTTCCGTTTTCCATGACTACAGGGTTGCCAACGACTTCCAGCATGGCACGGTCATTTTCTTCGTCTCCGATAGCCATGGTTTCATCTTTGGTTAATCCTAGTTTTTCAGCTAAGTGAGTAATAGCTGAACCCTTGTCTACATTCTTTTTAAGGAGTTCGAGGTAGAAAGGAGCAGATTTGTTGATAGAGTAGTGCTCGTAAAATTCGGCTGGTATTTTTTCAATCGCAGCATCGAGGATTTCTGGTTCATCGATGAACATACACTTGACAATTTCCTTGCCAGCCATTTCTTCAGGAGTGCGGTAGAAGATAGGCATGCTGACGAGGGTTGATTCGTGCACAGTGTATGTTCCGATATTGCGATTGGCGGTATAGATACCGTCCTTAGTAATAGCATGCATGTGAACACCAAGCTTGCGACTGAGAAATTCCATATCCAGATAATCCTCATAGGTCAAGGATTCGCTGATAATCTCATGGCCAGTATCAGTCTCTTGGACAAGGGCACCATTGAAGGTCACCACATAGTCACCTTGGTCTCTCAACTGCAAGTCGTTCAGAAGTTTGGCAACACCTGCGATGGGGCGGCCAGTTGCAATGACAACTTTGACACCAGCTTGTTTGGCATCTTGGATGGCAGAAAAGACTTCAGGAGTAATCTCCTTTTGACTGTTGACTAGGGTTCCGTCAATATCGACAGCGATTAGTTTAATACTCATAAAATTCCTCTTCTAGTTTTTATTTGGGGTAAAATGATCGTTCTCAATCAAGTGTAAAAATTGCTGGGTAATGCTTGCAAAGATGCTGTTTTGGTCCAACATTTCTTTTGGAAAATAAAAGCGATTATCTCCGTGGCGACTGCCAGCAAGGGATTGGACGATAGGAGACAGGCTAGAGAGTTCGGCCAGTTCTCCATTTTTTTGTAAAATCTCAATCTGTGTCCGTGGGTTTTCAGATTCGGGACGATAGATATCATAAGGGAGGTCAAAGTTCTTATGAATGGCAGTGTAGTAGTCGGGATCAAAGCCGATATCCTCAACCAATTTTCTCATGCTAGTAAGTTGATCTTGGTCCTCTTGTGAAAAGGTAATGGATTTAAAGACCTTGCGGTTGACAAAGCGATGCGATAAATCTGCAAGAATCTTGTCAGGACTGGTCATCCAAAGCTGGAAGTAGGTATTCATCACGCCATCATCCAGAGCCAGATAGTCAGTCAAGGTCACATTTTTTTCGAAGAAAGGCAGGAGGTGTGGAGAAGTTCGGGCAAAGAAATCCTTGTCCTCAGGATAGAGTTCCTTGGCGCGTTTGAGAAGATTCTGTAGGAGAACTTCCATGGCGCGTGTTGCGGGGTGGAAATAAACCTGCATGTACATCTGGTAGCGACTGAGGACGTAGTCTTCGATGGCGTGCATGCCATTGCGCTGAAAGGCGATACCATTTTCGATAGGACGAATGACTCGGAGGATTCGAGTCAGGTCAAATTCCCCATAGGATGCTCCTGTAAAATAGGAGTCGCGCAAGAGATAGTCCATGCGATCTGCGTCAATCTGACTAGAAATGAGCTGCACGACCTGCTTATTAGGATAGGTATGGTCAATGACACTGGCCACCTTTTCTGGGAAATCAGGTGCCACTTGTAGCAGGACTTGGTGAATCTCTGTCTCAGGATTTTGAATAATCTCCTGAGTAATGGCTTCATGGTCTGTATCAAAGAGATTTTCAAAAGTATGGGAGTAGGCACCATGCCCAAGGTCGTGTAGGAGAGCAGCGGTCATGGTCAAGAGAGACTCGGCAGGATTCCATTCCTCAGGATATTTTTCTTCGAAAATCTCTGTGATGCGTCGTGCAATTTCATAGACTCCTAGACAGTGAGAGAAGCGACTGTGTTCTCCACCGTGGAAGGTATAACTGGAAGTTCCCAGTTGTTTGATCCGGCGCAAACGCTGAAATTCTTTTGTATTAATCAAGTCATAGATGATTTGATTATTGACATGGATGTAGTTGTGAACAGGGTCACGGAATACTTTTTCGTTCATATGACCATTATAGCAAAATCCTGCTCTTTTTGGTAAAATAGTAGGGCAAGAGACAAGAAAGAGGGCCTGATGTGAAGATTCGGATGCGAAATACAATTCAGTTTGATGAGCAGTTGGAAGTGATTGACCAGCTTTATGATGTGGAAGTGCATGAAAAAGGAGATTATAGCTACCTGCTTTTCTATAATGAGGAAAAGGAAAAAGTAGTGATTAAATTTCATGGTCAAGAACTTGTGATGAGTCGATTTTCCAATCCCAAGACCATTATGCGCTTTCTAAAGGATAGTGATAGTTTAGCCTATATTCCCACACCTATGGGTATGCAGGAGTTTATTATCCAAACGAATCGTTATCAAGTGGATGGGCAAAAGATTGAACTAGATTATCAACTACAAAATCAAGAGGGACATCCCTTTGCCAGCTATCAATTGGAAATTACTTGGGGCTAGGCTCATGTCTTTTTCAAATTTAGCTATCTATCTTCTTGGATCGGCTTCCTAGTGTGGTAGATTAGGCTAATTTTTGGTATAATAAAAGTTATGGAAATCGAAAAAACCAATCGTATGAATGCGCTCTTTGAATTTTATGCGGCGCTTTTGACAGATAAGCAAATGAATTATATCGAGCTCTACTACGCTGATGATTACAGCCTTGCTGAAATTGCCGAGGAGTTCGGTGTCAGTCGTCAGGCTGTCTATGACAATATCAAGCGAACAGAAAAGATTCTGGAAGATTATGAGATGAAATTGCACATGTACTCGGACTATATTGTCCGCAGTCAGATTTTTGATCAGATTTTGGAGCGCTATCCCAAGGATGACTTTCTGCAGGAGCAGATAGAAATTTTAACAAGCATTGATAATAGAGAATAAGAGGAAGAAAAATGGCATTTGAAAGTTTAACAGAACGTTTGCAGAACGTCTTTAAAAATCTACGTAAAAAAGGAAAAATCTCTGAATCTGATGTCCAAGAGGCAACCAAAGAAATTCGCTTGGCCTTGCTTGAGGCCGACGTTGCCTTGCCTGTTGTAAAGGACTTTATCAAGAAAGTTCGTGAGCGTGCAGTCGGGCATGAGGTCATTGATACACTTAATCCTGCGCAACAGATTATTAAAATCGTTGATGAGGAACTGACAGCCGTTTTAGGTTCTGATACGGCAGAAATTATCAAGTCACCTAAGATTCCAACCATCATCATGATGGTTGGTTTACAAGGGGCTGGTAAAACAACCTTTGCTGGTAAATTGGCCAACAAACTCAAGAAAGAAGAAAATGCTCGTCCTTTGATGATTGCGGCGGATATTTATCGTCCAGCTGCTATTGATCAGCTTAAGACCTTGGGACAACAGATTGATGTGCCTGTCTTTGCACTTGGAACAGAAGTACCAGCTGTTGAGATTGTACGTCAAGGTTTGGAGCAAGCCCAAACTAATCATAACGACTATGTCTTGATTGATACTGCGGGTCGTTTGCAGATTGATGAGCTCCTCATGAATGAGCTTCGTGATGTGAAAGCATTGGCTCAACCAAATGAAATCTTGCTTGTCGTTGATGCTATGATTGGTCAGGAAGCAGCCAATGTTGCGCGTGAGTTTAATGCTCAGTTGGAAGTGACTGGGGTCATCCTTACCAAGATTGATGGCGATACTCGTGGTGGTGCTGCTCTGTCTGTTCGTCACATCACTGGAAAACCAATCAAGTTCACTGGTACAGGTGAAAAAATTACAGATATCGAAACCTTCCACCCAGACCGTATGTCTAGCCGTATCCTTGGCATGGGGGATATGCTCACTTTGATTGAGAAAGCTTCTCAGGAATACGATGAACAAAAAGCCCTTGAAATGGCTGAGAAGATGCGCGAAAATACCTTTGATTTCAATGATTTCATTGATCAGTTGGATCAGGTACAAAACATGGGGCCAATGGAAGACTTGCTCAAGATGATTCCAGGTATGGCCAATAATCCAGCACTTCAAAACATGAAGGTGGATGAACGCCAGATTGCTCGTAAACGTGCCATTGTGTCTTCGATGACACCTGAAGAACGTGAAAACCCAGATTTGTTAAATCCAAGCCGTCGCCGTCGTATTGCTGCTGGTTCTGGAAATACATTCGTCGAAGTCAATAAATTCATCAAGGACTTTAACCAGGCTAAACAGCTCATGCAGGGTGTTATGTCTGGGGATATGAATAAAATGATGAAGCAAATGGGGATTAATCCAAATAACCTTCCTAAAAATATGCCAAATATGGGAGGAATGGATATGTCTGCCCTTGAAGGAATGATGGGACAAGGCGGTATGCCTGACTTATCAGCTCTCGGAGGAGCAGGAATGCCAGATATGAGCCAGATGTTTGGTGGCGGTTTGAAAGGTAAAATTGGTGAATTTGCCATGAAACAGTCCATGAAACGTATGGCTAACAAAATGAAGAAAGCGAAGAAGAAACGCAAGTAAGACAAGAGATTGATGCAAATCTCATTTGATGAGAAAATAAAGTAAAAATTTCTATGATAAAACGTACAGTATCAAGGTTTTAGAATATCTGATATTATACGTTTTTTGATTTTAATAATTTTGTTAAGACACTTTTATTATGGTATACGAAAAATCCACTCAGACAGCTGAGTGGATTAGGTGTATTTAGACTCTTAGTCTTTATTTTCGTATGGCAAGATCAAGTTCAAGATGATTCCTGTCATGGCTGAAAGGGCAGTACCTGAAAGTGTAACTGGACCAAGTTTAAGGATAGCTCCTCCAAGTCCAAGAACCAACATAGCACTTGCGATGATGAGGTTTCGCATTTGAGCGAAATCAACACGTTCTTTAATCAAGACTTTCAAACCATTGCTGGCGATAACCCCATAGAGAAGGATTGACATACCACCAAGTACAGCGTTTGGAATAGTTGAAATCAAGGCAGTGAATTTACCAAGGAAGCTGAGGGCAATCGCGATGAAGGCAGCGTTACGGATAACTGAGACAGAAGCGATACGAGTCATACCGATAACCCCTGTATTTTCTCCGTAAGTTGTATTGGCTGGTCCACCAAGGAAGGCAGAAACAGAAGTTGCGATACCGTCACCAATAAGAGTACGGTGAAGACCTGGTTCTTTTAAGAATTGACGGCCACAGATTTGACCCAAAACAGTATGGTCTCCGATATGTTCAGAAATTGTTACGATAGCGATTGGCAAGATAGCGATGGCTTCTGGACCAAAGTAAAGATTGTACTCTTTAAAGGCACCACCTGTGCTAAATGGCAAGTAGAAACCAGGAATTTCAAACCAGTTAGCTTCTAGGACAGGCGTAAAGTCAACCAAACCAAGAGTTAGTGCGAAGAGGTAACCACCGATAATGGCAAAGAGGAATGGAATGATTCGTAGGAAGCCTTTTCCTTTTGTATTGATAAAGGCAGCAATTAGGAAAGTAACAACGGCTACCAGAGCATTTTTCCAATTTCCGTCTGCTACAAGACCTGCATTGGTAACAGCTGAACCTGCAAGTCCAAGACCGATAACGATGATCATAGGACCGATAATGATTGGTGGCAAGAGTTTATCAATCCATTTTGTTCCTACAAATCGGATGCTGGTAGCAACAAGGACATAGACCAAACCAGTCAAGATAACCCCTGTTTGAGCAGCAGATACATCCCCCCCCATTTCTTTCATAGCCAGTGACATAGCTGTGATAAAGGCGAATGAAGAACCTAGATAAACTGGAACTTTAAAACCAGTAGCAATCATGTAAATGAGTGTTCCAACACCTGAAGCAAAAAGGGCAACAGATACAGGCATTCCCAAAATCAATGGTACCAAGATGGTCGCACCAAACATGGCGAAAACGTGTTGGAAACTAAGGAGAATTCCTTTTCCAGCCGAAGGACGTTGGTCAACGTCTAGTAACAAATCAACAGTTGATTCTTGTTTCATATAAACCTCACTTTTGGGCATCAAAAAAGAGCCCATTATTTTACAGCAATAGGCCCTCAGAGTAAGACTTCTCTAAAATCTAGACTTTAAAGAGTTTCAAATATTTTTGCGTCTTCGTCACCTCACGGGATGACATTAAAAACCTTTGCTTAGGATAGTATAGCAGAAAAAAATGATTTTGTAAATCATTTTTTCCCGAGCCTAGAAATAAAAGAGCGAGGCTGATTTTGTAAATCATTTTTTCCCGAGCCTAGAAATAAAAGAGCGAGGCTGATTTTGTAAATCATTTTTTCCCGAGCCTAAAAATAAGAGAGCGAGGTTGATTTTGTAAATATTTTTTTACTTAAAAATTTAAAGCGGGCGTTTATTTGGCATACCAGCCTTACGTGGATATTTATTTGGTGTTTCTTTTTTCTTTTCTACCACTGTGATGTAACGCGGATCTCTATTTGGTAGGGCGTAGCTGAGATTGTCTTCGACTTTACTAAAAAGAAGATTGAGGGCATTCTTAGCTTCTAACAACTCCTCAGGCGCATTGCTGGCCTTGAGTGCCAATAGTTTTCCACCAACCTTAAGGTAGGGAATAGTCAATTCAGATAGGACCTGCATACGGGCAACCGCACGAGCTGTTACAAAATCATATTGAGCACGGAAGTTCTTGTCTTGGGCAAAATCTTCGGCACGTCCGTGGTAGAAATGAACTCCGTTCAAATCCAGTTCTTGAGCCAAGAGTTGTAGGAAGTTGATGCGCTTATTGAGTGAATCAATAATGGTCACATCTAACTCCGGATAGAGAATTTTCATTGGTAGACTAGGAAATCCTGCCCCAGCTCCGATATCAAGAAGTTTGATAGTTTCATTGGGAATCAAACCTTGAAGAATGGGTGCAATCGAATCGTAAAAATGTTTGAGATAAACTTCTTCCTTGTCCGTAATCGCCGTCAAATTAATCTTCTCATTCCACTCGACCAAGAGCTCAAAATAACATTCAAATTGTTCTTTTTGCTGGTCCGAAAGTGGAAGATTCTGCTCGGCAAGCAAGTTGTAAAATGTTTTTGGTTTCATAGTTATTTCCTTCTTTAGTATCATCTTATTTTACCACAATCATTAAAAATTTGATATACTGGTACTAATCTAAAAGTAGAAAGGACTTATATCATGACTTGGATTATTCTTGGAGTTATCGCTCTTATTGTTATTTTTGTGATTGTTAGCTATAACGGTTTGGTTAAAAATCGTATGCAAACCAAGGAGGCTTGGAGTCAGATTGATGTTCAGTTGAAACGTCGAAATGACCTCTTGCCAAACTTGATTGAGACTGTAAAAGGTTATGCCAAATATGAAGGTTCTACCCTTGAAAAGGTGGCAGAACTACGTAACCAAGTGGCGGCAGCGACTTCACCAGCAGAAGCTATGAAAGCCAGTGATGCCCTCACTCGTCAGGTTTCAGGTATTTTTGCAGTTGCAGAAAGCTATCCAGATTTGAAAGCTAGTGCTAACTTTGTTAAATTGCAAGAGGAGTTGACAAACACAGAAAATAAAATTTCTTACTCTCGTCAACTCTATAACAGTGTTGTCAGCAACTACAATGTAAAATTAGAAACTTTCCCGAGCAATATTATCGCTGGAATGTTTGGATTTAAAGCGGCAGATTTCCTTCAAACACCTGAAGAGGAAAAGTCGGTTCCTAAAGTTGATTTTAGCGGTTTAGGTGACTAAGATGTTGTTTGATCAAATTGCAAGCAATAAACGAAAAACCTGGATTTTGTTGCTGGTATTTTTCCTACTCTTAGCTCTTGTTGGTTATGCGGTTGGTTATCTCTTTATAAGATCTGGACTTGGTGGTTTGGTTATCGCACTGATTATCGGCTTTATCTACGCTTTGTCTATGATTTTTCAATCGACAGAGATTGTCATGTCCATGAATGGAGCGCGTGAGGTGGATGAGCAAACGGCACCAGACCTCTACCATGTAGTGGAAGATATGGCTCTGGTCGCTCAGATTCCTATGCCCCGTGTTTTCATCATTGATGATCCAGCCTTAAATGCCTTTGCGACAGGTTCTAATCCTCAAAATGCGGCTGTTGCTGCGACTTCAGGTCTACTAGCTATCATGAATCGTGAAGAACTAGAAGCTGTTATGGGACATGAAGTTAGTCATATTCGTAATTATGATATCCGTATTTCGACTATTGCAGTTGCCCTTGCTAGTGCTATCACCATGCTTTCTAGTATGGCAGGTCGTATGATGTGGTGGGGTGGAGCAGGTCGCAGACGAAGTGATGATGACCGAGATGGAAATGGTCTTGAAATCATTATGCTAGTGGTTTCCCTACTAGCTATTGTACTGGCACCTCTCGCTGCAACCTTGGTTCAGCTCGCTATTTCTCGTCAGAGGGAATTTCTGGCAGATGCATCTAGTGTCGAGCTGACTCGCAATCCCCAGGGAATGATTAATGCCCTAGATAAGTTGGACAATAGCAAACCTATGAGTCGCCACGTCGATGATGCTAGCAGTGCCCTTTATATCAATGATCCCAAGAAAGGTGGGGGGTTCCAAAAACTCTTTTATACCCACCCACCTATCTCAGAACGGATTGAACGTTTAAAACAGATGTAAAAGAATCCAGAGGTCGTCTCTGGATTTTTGCTATGTTGCAAATTTATACATCTTCTAAATTAACTAACTCCAAACCGTGTTCTGTCAAGCGGTAGATGCTTGAACAGACCTCTTTTAAGAAACGACGGTCATGCGAAACAGTGATGAGACCGCCTGGATAGGTTGCAAAGAGTTTTCTGATTTGGGGTTGAGAAGTGGGAGAAAAGTTTCGTGTGGGTTCATCCAGCAGGAGAAAGTTTGGTTTGCGCAGGACTAAATCCAAAAGCAGGAGTTTTCCCTGTTGTCCGCCAGATAAGGAGCGAATTTGATGCTGCATTTCTGGATAACTGAAATTGAGACTGGCTAGGTGAGATTGGATTTTCTGAAGTTCCTCTTTTTCCCCAGTTTTGCTGATATAAGCTATTGAGGATAAATCCAATTGCAGTTTTTTGTGGTAATCTTGTGGCATAAAACCAAGGGAAATCTCTCTTTTATCATTCAGAAATTGCTTTAATTTGGCTAACAGAGTTGATTTCCCAACACCATTTGGTCCGATAATACCGATTTTTTCTTGCCCACGGACAGTTAGTCGCAGTTCCTGAGCCAAAACACGGTCGTCAATGGACAAATTTTCTTTTTCCAGTTGGACTAAGACTTTAGAAGCTGGTAATGGTTGGATGTCTGAAAAGAAAAGTTGGATTTGTTCCTCTTCAAGTGGCTTTTGAGTCATGGACTGAGCTGCCTTTTCGTAGCGTTTTTCTTGTGAGAGGACAGTTTTCATCTTTTTAGCCAATAGGCGACCGGCAGTACTATCTTTGGTAGCTCGAAGCGCAGTTTCTACATTTTGCTTAACTCTCCGATGTTTTTCCATGGTTTTATCGTAGGCTCTTTGGTTGTTAGCAGCTTGCTGACTTTGTTTGGCAAAATTAGCCTTTCTCTGCTCACTATAGCTATCATAGTCTAAATGCTCTACTAGCGTTTCCGCTTCTTTACGGTGTTTGACCAGTCGCAAGTGGACAATAGTGTCTGCCGTTTCAGAAAGAAAGTCTTCATCATGGGAAATGAAAATAACGGTTTGCCTGGTCTTTTGAATCTGGCCTTTTAGCCAATCAACTGTCTCAAGGTCTAGGTCATTTGAAGGTTCATCTAAAAATAGAATCTCAAAGGGTTTGGCTAACTCATGGATAAGCTGAATTTTCAAAGCTTCGCCCCCTGATAGATTGCCAATCTCTTGGTCACTTGCGAAACGATTGCTATCAAAATGCAATTCCTCCGCCAAACGATAGAGGATACTGTAGTCTAAATCAATAGAATCTAAAAAGAAGTAGTCGTGTAAAGTTTTTTTTTTAGGTCCTCAGGGACTTTTTGAGGAATGTAGGCCAGTGACTGATAATCAGACTGGATGTCTCCCTTGATAGTGAAATCAGACAAATCTTCCCCCATTAAAGTTTTAAGTAAGGTTGATTTACCATTTCCTTCTTCGCCAATAATAGCTACCTTTTCCCCGTCTTGTATGGTCATGCTTAGGTCAGAGACAAGGTCTCGTAAATCTTTGTTTTGTGTGATGGTCAGGTGATTGATTTTTATCATATGATTTCCCTTTCTAGAATGTTCATAGTGCATAACAAAAAGCTCTACTTTACCTAGTAGAGCCCAAAGTCTATGTCAAAAAAACTCTATTAACATGCCAGAAAAAGAGCATAAAAGAGCACACAAAAAGAGACAAAAACAAGATCTACTAAATAAAGGTTCTTTATTTGATAGACTTAGTTGTTCATGTCTCCCTTACCTCCGAGTATTAGTATCTTTATATTATACCTTTAAGGAAATTTTGTCAACAGAAAACTGGAAATTCTATGCTCTAAAATCCAAAAACAGGTCCATAGAGACTTAGTACGTGTTTGACATGCTCGTAATGGAATTTATCATAGTTTCGCCAAGCAGTGCGTGCTTGATCGTTTAGTTTTAGGCTACCCAGTCCAATCAGAAGACTGGTGGGTTGGTAAAATTTCTCAAGATCAATTAAGATACTGTTGTTCAACTTTTCCGTTTTTTTGAGCTCTTGCATAGTAGTGTTTAGCAGCTCTTGTAGTCGAATATCATCTGCCGTACCCTGTTTACAGTTTTGGTAGCTTTTATTTAACTTGGATAGGAGTTGAATGAGTTTCTTGTCTTCCATGTGAGCATCCTCCTTGATCTGATGTACTCTTTCCCTATAGTATAGCACTAAAAAACAAAACTGTCATAGTAAATATGTTAAAATTTTGAATTTTAATTACAAAGTTTGGTGTGCTGATTTGTAGCCTTTTCATGGTATAATCAAGAGAGTAAATCTTTATGGAGGAAGTATGAAATTAAATATTCAAGAAATTCGTAAGCAGTCTGAAGGTTTGAACTTTGAACAAACGTTAGATTTAGTTGGTGACCTGCGTGCACGTAATCAAGAAATTTTAGATGTAAAAGATATCCTTGCAGTTGGGAAAGTACAATATGAAGACCGTATGTATTTCTTAGATTATCAACTATCTTATACCATTGTTCTTGCTTCGAGTCGCAGTATGGAGCCAGTTGAGTTAGTTGAATCTTATCCAGTCACGGAAGTTTTCATGGAAGGCGCAACTAACCAGCTAGATCAAGAAGTTTTAGATGATGACTTGGTCTTGCCCATCGAAAATGGGGCGCTTGACCTTGCTGAGAGTGTATCAGACAATATCCTGCTAAACATTCCTATCAAGGTCTTGACGGCTGAAGAAGAAGCTGGTCAAGGATTTGTCTCAGGAAATGACTGGCAAATCATGACAGAGGAAGAATACCAAGCTCAACAAGCAGTAAAGAAAGAAGAAAACAGTCCTTTTGCTGGCTTACAAGGACTATTTGACGGAGATGAATAATGGTCTTGTCAAAAAAACGAGCACGAAAGGTGCTAGAAGAAATCATTGCCCTCTTCCCAGATGCCAAGCCTAGTCTTGATTTTACCAATCATTTTGAACTCCTGGTTGCGGTCATGTTATCAGCCCAGACGACAGATGCAGCGGTAAATAAGGCCACACCAGGTCTCTTTGTTGCCTTTCCAACACCCCAAGCTATGTCTGTAGCGACAGAGAGTGAGATTGCTTCACATATTTCTCGCTTGGGATTGTATCGGAATAAAGCTAAATTCCTTAAAAAATGTGCCCAACAGTTACTAGACGATTTTGATGGTCAAGTCCCTCAGACACGTGAAGAATTGGAGAGTTTGGCAGGTGTTGGTCGCAAGACAGCCAATGTTGTCATGAGTGTAGGATTTGGGATTCCAGCCTTTGCAGTGGATACTCATGTGGAGCGTATTTGCAAACACCACGATATTGTCAAAAAATCAGCGACGCCACTTGAGGTGGAAAAGCGGGTCATGGATATCTTGCCGCCTGAGCAGTGGTTAGCTGCCCATCAGGCCATGATTTATTTTGGAAGAGCCATTTGCCATCCAAAAAATCCAGAGTGTGACCAGTACCCACAATTATATGATTTTAGCAATTTGTAAGATGCTACATTGAAACTTTTTGCTTGATTTTAAGCATGCTTTGTGCTATAGTAAATGATAACTAAATATTCCTTTAAACCTGTCCCGTGAGGCAGGCAAGGAGCGCGATAAAGTAGAAGGGTGAAGTCTATACTGTGTGCAGTAGGGCTCGCTTGGCTATAAATTTCAAGTCTCCTTGTTTAAGGAGACTTTTCTTTTTGGAGGTTTGTCATGAAAACAAAAGAAGTTGTAGACGAATTGACCGTCAAACGAGCGATTACGCGTATTACTTATGAGATTATCGAACGCAACAAAGATTTGAATAAGATCGTCTTGGCTGGTATTAAAACTCGTGGTGTCTTTATTGCCCACCGAATCCAAGAACGTTTGAAGCAGTTAGAAAATCTTTCAGTTCCTGTTGTGGAATTGGATACTAAACCTTTCCGTGATGATGTTAAAAGTGGAGAAGATACTTCTTTGGTTTCTGTCGATGTGACAGACCGCGAAGTTATCTTGGTGGATGATGTGCTCTATACAGGTCGTACCATCCGTGCTGCTATTGATAATATTGTCGGTCATGGTCGTCCTGCGCGTGTGAGTTTAGCAGTTCTAGTCGATCGTGGACATAGAGAATTGCCAATCCGTCCAGATTACGTTGGAAAAAATATCCCAACCAGTCGTTCTGAAGAAATCATCGTAGAGATGACAGAACTTGATGACCAAGACAGAGTTCTGATTACTGAAGAAGCTTAGAAAGTTAAAGGAGTAGCCATGTCAGAAAATCAACAAGCATTGAACCATGTGGTGTCCATGGAAGACCTCACTGTCGATCAAGTGATGAAATTGATCAAGCGAGGAATTGAGTTTAAAAATGGAGCCCAGCTTCCCTGTGAAGACCATCCGATTGTTTCCAATCTCTTCTTTGAGGATTCTACACGGACACATAAGTCCTTTGAAGTCGCAGAGATTAAACTTGGATTGGAACGACTTGACTTTGATGTGAAGACTAGTTCGGTTAATAAGGGTGAGACACTTTATGACACCATTTTGACTCTGTCTGCTTTAGGAGTGGATGTCTGTGTGATTCGCCATCCAGAGGTCGACTACTATAGAGAATTGATTGCTAGTCCAACGATTACGACTTCCATCATCAATGGTGGAGATGGTTCGGGCCAACACCCTAGCCAGAGCTTGCTTGATTTGATGACCATTTATGAGGAATTTGGCCACTTTGAGGGTCTTAAAGTTGCTATTGCAGGTGACTTGGATCACTCACGCGTTGCCAAATCCAATATGCAGATTTTGAAACGCTTGGGAGCTGAACTCTTTTTCGCTGGACCTGAGGAATGGAGAAGTCAAGAGTTTGCAGACTATGGACAGTTTGTAACCATTGATGAAATCATTGATCAGGTTGATGTCATGATGTTTCTCCGTGTGCAACACGAACGCCATGATAGTGGAGCTGTATTTTCAAAAGAAGACTACCATGCCCAACATGGCTTGACTCAAGAACGTTACGATCGTTTGAAAGAAACAGCAATCCTCATGCACCCAGCTCCAATCAATCGTGATGTAGAAATAGCAGACCACTTGGTTGAAGCACCAAAATCACGGATTGTCCAACAAATGACCAATGGTGTCTTTGTTCGAATGGCAATCTTAGAATCCGTACTAGCGAGTAGAAACGCCAACTAAAACACAAGACGTTAAAAGACGCCAGTGAGCGTCCACGAGAGGTGAAAATATGACAAAAAGAATTCTAGTATTAGAAGATGGCACAGTTTTTGAAGGCAAGGCCTTCGGAGCAGATATTGATGTAACAGGCGAAATCGTCTTTAATACAGGAATGACCGGCTACCAAGAATCCATTACAGACCAGTCTTATAATGGACAAATCTTGACCTTTACTTATCCTTTGGTAGGAAATTATGGTATTAATCGTGATGATTATGAATCCATTATTCCAACTTGTAAGGGAGTCGTTGTTTTTGAAGAAGCGCGTAGAGCTAGCAACTGGCGCAACCAAATGACCTTGGATGAATTTTTGAAAGCCAAGAAAATTCCAGGGATTTCAGGAATTGATACGCGTGCTCTTACCAAGATTATCCGTAAGCATGGTACTATGCGTGCAACCTTGACCCATGTTGGGGACAGTATGGACCATGTGACGGACCAGCTCCAAGCAACAGTTTTACCGACAGACAATATCAAACAGGTTTCTACTAAAACGTCTTATCCAGCTCCAGGAGTTGGTTTGAGCGTGGTGCTAGTGGACTTTGGTCTCAAGCACTCAATCCTACGTGAACTTTCTAAACGCAACTGTAACGTGACAGTTGTTCCTTATTCGACAACGGCTGAAGAAATTCTCCATCTCAATCCTGACGGAGTTATGTTGTCAAATGGTCCAGGTAACCCAGAAGACGTTCCACAAGCACTCGACATGATTCGCGGTGTACAAGGAAAAATACCAATCTTTGGTATTTGTATGGGACACCAACTCTTTGCAATGGCAAACGGGGCTAAGACCTATAAGATGAAGTTTGGCCACCGTGGATTCAACCATGCGGTACGTGAAATCGCAACAGGACGAGTAGACTTCACCAGCCAGAACCATGGTTATGCAGTCAGCCGCGAGGATTTGCCAGAGCACTTGATTATTACACACGAAGAAATCAATGACAAGTCAGTGGAAGGTGTGCGCCACAGATACCAACCTGCTTTCTCTGTTCAATACCACCCAGATGCAGCTCCTGGGCCACACGACGCTAGCTACCTATTTGACGAGTTTATCGAGATGATGGAAGTTTTTAAACAATCAAACTAAGAACGAGTAAAAGCTCGTCGGAGAATTTATGTAACTGAACACGGACGGAAAGCTCAGAATTTAGAGAAACCAACTTGGATTGTCAATCCTTCCTTGATTTTCTAAAATTCAATCGCTTTCTATTCGTCCTTTGTATCTTATTTAATGTCGCCCTGAGAGGCGACGAATAGAAAGGAGAAGGGTGCTCCGTATTTGCTGAACTGAATACGGGCTACGGACGGTGCTAAAAAGATAGTTATTCCTAGAACTGACAGTTCTTCGTCATAACTCCTATTTTAGCTTTGTCCGCTTGACGCCCTTAATATCTTATATATGCCTAAACGTACTGATATTCAAAAAATTATGGTGATTGGTTCTGGTCCGATTATTATTGGTCAGGCTGCTGAGTTTGACTACGCTGGGACTCAGGCTTGCTTGTCGTTGAAAGAGGAAGGTTATGAGGTTGTTTTGGTTAACTCAAATCCTGCAACCATCATGACGGACAAGGAAATTGCTGACAAGGTTTACATTGAACCGATTACACTTGAGTTTGTGACACGTATTCTTCGTAAGGAACGTCCAGATGCCTTGCTACCAACACTCGGTGGTCAGACAGGTCTCAACATGGCCATAGAATTGTCTAAAAATGGTATCTTAGATGAGCTTGGCGTTGAACTTCTGGGTACCAAATTATCTGCCATTGACCAAGCGGAGGACCGTGACCTCTTTAAACAATTGATGGAAGAGCTTGAACAACCCATTCCAGAATCTGAAATTGTTAACACAGTAGAAGAAGCAGTTGCCTTTGCAGCGACAATTGGCTACCCAGTCATCGTTCGTCCAGCCTTTACCCTCGGTGGTACTGGTGGTGGTATGTGTGCCAATGAGAAAGAATTGCGTGAAATCACTGAAAATGGTTTGAAATTGTCACCTGTTACCCAATGTTTGATTGAGCGTTCGATTGCCGGTTTCAAGGAAATTGAATACGAAGTGATGCGTGACTCAGCTGACAATGCCTTGGTTGTTTGTAACATGGAAAACTTTGACCCAGTTGGGATTCACACAGGGGATTCCATTGTATTTGCCCCTGCGCAAACCATGTCAGACTATGAAAACCAAATGCTTCGTGATGCGAGCTTGAGCATTATTCGTGCCCTCAAGATTGAAGGTGGATGTAATGTTCAGCTAGCTCTTGATCCTAACAGCTTCAAGTATTATGTTATCGAAGTAAACCCTCGTGTATCACGTTCGTCAGCCCTTGCTTCTAAAGCGACTGGATATCCGATTGCTAAGTTGGCTGCCAAGATTGCAGTAGGTTTGACCTTGGATGAGGTTATAAACCCAGTTACAGGTTCAACCTATGCCATGTTTGAACCAGCCATTGACTACGTAGTTGCTAAGATTCCACGTTTCCCATTTGACAAGTTTGAAAAGGGTGAACGCCGTCTCGGTACACAAATGAAGGCGACTGGAGAAGTCATGGCAATCGGTCGTAATATCGAGGAATCTCTTCTCAAGGCCTGCCGCTCCCTTGAAACTGGGGTGCACCACAATGAAATACCTGAACTTGCAGCAGTTTCTGATGATGCCTTGATTGAAAAGGTTGTCAAAGCCCAAGACGACCGTCTCTTCTACGTATCAGAAGCAATTCGTCGTGGCTACACACCTGAAGAAATTGCAGAGCTAACAAAAATTGATATCTTCTATCTTGATAAACTCTTGCATGTCTTTGAAATTGAGCAAGAATTGGGTGCTCATCCACAAGATCTAGAAGTTTTGAAAACAGCCAAACTTAATGGTTTCTCAGACCGTAAGATTGCTGAACTCTGGGGAACGACTGATGATCAAGTTCGCCAACTTCGCTTGGAAAACAAGATTGTTCCAGTTTATAAGATGGTAGATACTTGTGCGGCAGAGTTCGACTCTGAAACGCCATATTTCTATTCAACCTATGGTTGGGAAAATGAATCTATCAAATCTGATAAAGAATCTGTACTTGTCCTAGGTTCAGGTCCAATCCGTATCGGTCAAGGGGTTGAGTTCGACTACGCAACCGTTCACTCTGTTAAGGCTATCCAGGCAGCTGGTTATGAAGCTATCATTATGAACTCAAACCCAGAGACCGTTTCAACAGACTTCTCTGTATCAGATAAGCTTTACTTTGAGCCATTGACATTCGAAGATGTTATGAACGTCATTGACTTGGAACAACCAAAGGGAGTTATCGTTCAGTTTGGTGGTCAAACAGCCATCAACCTTGCGGAGCCATTGGCAAAAGCAGGTGTGACCATCCTTGGTACACAGGTTGCTGACCTAGACCGTGCCGAAGACCGTGACCTCTTCGAGCAAGCTCTCAAAGAATTGGATATTCCACAGCCACCAGGACAAACGGCTACCAATGAAGAAGAAGCAGCTCTTGCAGCTCGTAAGATTGGCTTCCCAGTTCTTGTCCGCCCATCTTATGTACTTGGTGGACGTGCCATGGAAATCGTTGAAAACGAAGAAGACCTTCGTTCTTACATGCGAACTGCTGTTAAGGCTAGTCCAGATCATCCAGTTCTTGTCGACTCTTATATCGTTGGGCAAGAGTGCGAAGTTGATGCCATTTCAGATGGTAAAGATGTACTCATTCCTGGTATCATGGAGCATATCGAACGTGCTGGTGTCCACTCAGGTGACTCAATGGCTGTTTACCCACCACAAACCTTGTCGCAAAAAGTTCAGGAGACCATCGCAGACTACACCAAACGCTTAGCAATCGGTCTTCACTGCCTTGGAATGATGAACATCCAGTTTGTTATCAAGGATGAAAAAGTCTACGTTATTGAGGTCAATCCACGTGCCAGCCGTACCGTTCCATTTCTATCTAAGGTAACCAATATTCCTATGGCTCAAGTAGCGACCAAGCTCATTCTTGGTCAAAGTTTATCAGAACTTGGCTACCAAAATGGACTTTACCCTGAAAGCACCCGTGTTCATATCAAGGCACCTGTCTTCTCCTTTACTAAACTAGCTAAGGTAGACAGCTTGCTCGGTCCTGAAATGAAGTCAACAGGTGAAGTTATGGGTTCTGATGCTACTTTGGAAAAAGCTCTCTATAAAGCCTTTGAAGCTTCTTATCTACACTTGCCAACTTTTGGTAATGTCGTCTTTACCATCGCTGATGATGCCAAAGAAGAAGCCTTGAACTTGGCTCGTCGTTTCCAAAACATTGGTTATGGAATCCTTGCGACAGAAGGGACAGCAGCCTTCTTTGCTAGTCATGGCTTGCAAGCCCAACCTGTTGGTAAGATTGGTGATGACGATAAGGATATCCCAAGTTTTGTACGCAAAGGAAGAATTCAAGCTATCATTAACACAGTAGGAACAAAACGAACTGCTGACGAAGATGGTGAGCAAATTCGTCGTTCAGCCATTGAACACGGGGTGCCCCTCTTCACAGCGCTAGATACAGCTAATGCCATGCTTAAGGTACTTGAAAGTCGTAGCTTTGTTACAGAAGCGATTTAAATAGAAAAATAAGATATAGCAGACTGAATTTAGAACAGTACACAGGGATACTAAAATATTTCTAGAAATTAATTTGAATTTTCTAATTGATTCGTTCGCATCTTATTTCAATCTACTATAGAAAAAAGTCTTTAAAATTATAAAACGCATCATATCAAGGTTTTTCAAAAACCCTGATATGATGCGTTTTATTGTGGGAATATGTATTTCATTTTCTACTAAAATTATGTTTTTGAATAACCTCTATCTTAGTAGTTTGTATAATCCCCCTCAATCAGTTTTTGCGATAAGCTTTAATGCTATGACTATACCACTCTTGCATTTCTTTTGATGGTGGTGTCATATAATCGCCATACATCTGGGTTAAAAATTGGTCATATTTTTTGGGAACAGGCAACATACGGCCCTCAAACTCAGTTAAAATCAGTTCTTTAAAGGTATCAACTGGGAAGATTTCTTTCATCCCTTCCTTACCGATCCCAACTCCTCCTTCATATTGAGGAGTGTTGGTTACAGCATTTTTGACTAGTTGATCAATTTTCTTGTAAAAGTAGCGAGGATTGACAAATCGGAGAGCGTACCAACTACATAATCTAAGAAAATCTTTTAGTTTGCTATCACCGTGAACTGCTCGTGATTTTTTGATATAAGCTAGTTGACGAAGAGCCACATACTTATAGCTCTTGTCGACAATACTCAAGTCTGTAAATCGATCAATTGGGAAGACATCGATGAAAAGGCTGGTATCATGACGCTTGTACTTAACATGGTCTTCTATAACAGTAGAAGTGTCCAAAATCGATGCGAAATTATGGAAGTACCAAGAAGATGTATCGTAGGAAAGAACCTTGTAGCGAGGGTGATTTTCTTCTTCAATAATCTTCAGTAAACGCTCATAATCCTCACGATAAAGGGAAATATCAATATCATCATCCCAAGGAATCATACCTTTGTGGCGGATGGCTCCAAGCATGGTTCCATAACTGAGAAAATAAGGAATATCATGTTTCTTACAAGTCTCATCAATATAGTCCAGCAGGGCTAGTTGAATTTCTTTAATTTCTTTTTTTTCTAAATATTGCATCCTAATCCTCCAATTTATAAGCGTGAAATTCATGACTGTAGAAGCGTTTTTCTTCTGGTGGTAGGGTCATATAATCTCCATAAAATTGTGTCAAAATAGTATCAAATTTTTCAGGTGCAGGAAGGCTTAAATTCTCAAAGGGTAAATCGATTGTTTTATCAAAGGTACCACTTGGGAAGACTTCCTTTTCCTTAAATTTTGAAGGAATAAAAGCCATATACTGCCCATTTTCACGACTATATTTTTGAATTTCTTTCTCGATTTTATTTGCAAAATAACGAGGAGAAACCGGTCGAAGGAGCAACCAAAAGGCTGTTCGTATCCAATCTTTTAAAAGGCTATCCTTATAGACAATATTTTTATGTTTACTGAAAGACAGCAGTTTGAAGCTTTCCAGTTTATAACAAGTATCAATGACCTTAGGATCATCAAAGCGATCTATAGGGAAAATATCGATAAAGATACCAGACTCATAGGTTTTTGTATTTCGAGTATCAATAATTTTAGTCGTACTGTCGGTTATCTTGATAAAGTTGTTAAAGTAGTTCTTATCAGTTTCTAAGGATAGGAGCTTATACTTGCTTTTTTCCTTTTGAAAAATGTTAATAAATCGTTGGTAGTCTTCTCTAGGCATGGATAAATCAATATCGTCGTCCCAAGGGATAAAGCCCTCATGTCGAACCGCCCCAATCAGAGTACCGTAGTTAATAATATAGTTGATATTGTGCTTTTTACAGAGAGTATCAATATAATTCAAAATTTCTAATTCAATTTGTTTGGCATCTTCAATGGTTAGTTGTTTCATTTTAAACTCCTATGATTTTTTAAATTTATTTTTTAAGGCTAGGACATGGTTTAAAAATTCATAGAAAATGCTATCTTTTGTGAAGACAAGTAGACTAATATAAGAGATAGCTGATAGCAAGACAATCAAACCAGTATTAATCAAAAATGGCAAATTAATGACCATATCCACAGGATACACGAAATTAATCAGGAAATAAATTGCTACAAAGGAAAGTGAAAAGAGAGAGTATCGAACAGTATAGCTAAAGATATGTCCCAAGTGGATGAGTTGTTTTCTATGGATGAAAATGATATAGAAAACAAGTAGAGAAGTCTCTGATAACATAGTTGTCAGTAAGTAGTATTCAGGAGCCACGATATGGTTGAAAAAGAGGAGACTATTCAAACCCAAATTGAGTAGCCCAGCAAAGACTGTATAGACTGTGATACGTTTTTCATAGCCATTGGTAAAGAGAATTTGGGAACCAAGAATGGTATCTAAGGCCAGGATAATCGTACGAAAAGCGAAGAGAGAGGTCAAGATGCCGCCTCCGATATATTTTTCACTACCGTAAAGTAGGATGGCATTTGGTCCTAAAACCATGAGTCCAAAACTCAGTGGAATGATAAAGAAGTTAAAGATTCGACTACCTCTATTAACCAGAGAAACATAGGCTTCTTTGTCTCCTTTCCCCAGATAGTAACTGAGACGAGGCACACTCACTCCAATTGCACCTGTTACAACCCCAGCTATAACGGTCACAATTCGCTGAGCTATGGTATAGTAACTAACGTTGACATCAATCCCTGTTTTAACGAGGAAGAGGCGATCTAAAAAAGTGAAGAGCATATTGGCATTGGCAAAGATTAACATGGCTGTCAGAGGGAGAAAGAGTGGTTTAAAATCACTTAGGTGAATCTTAACAAGTTTGATGTCTCTTTTAATCCAAAAATAACTAATCAGGTAGTTAATCAGCGTCGATAAACTCATCACAAGTGTATAGACAACAATATCGTGTTCATTTTTAACAAATAAGAAAATAGAGACCAGCATCAGGATACGGATGAAGGCAGTTTTGTAAAAGAGAAAACTGTAATTTTCCAGAGCTTCATTGACCCATTCGATTGAAAAAATCTGGGCAATGAGTTGAATCCCCATAACAAGGTAGACCTTTTTGACGATTGGATTATCAGTAAAGAAGAGAGGATAGGCTAGGATATAGACAGCAGTGGTCAAAATCGTACAAGCGATGCACAAATAAAAAAGACTAGAAAAGGTTCTGTTAAGATCTTTTTTGTTATCCTTGACATTACTGATAGCCCTTAAACCGTAGTTATAGACACCATAAGTTGCAAAGGGCAAGAAAAATGACAAAATAGTGTCGACTGAGTTGAAGTAACCATAGTCAGTTCGGTCCAAGACACGCGCGACATAGGTTCCAGTTAGGATGGGAAAAATAATATTCAAGACACGAATTCCCATGTAAGATAGAGCATTTAATTTTATACTTTTCATTCAATTTACCTCGTTTTTCATTATATCATAAAGTTAGCTAATAAGAAATGAAGGGCAGTAAGTCAAGTAATCACTTTGAAGTTTCAAATCTTAAGTTTTAAGTTTTCTTTAAGGAAAGTATATTATTCTGAAGGACTCTAAAATTTCGCAGCCATTTATTAGTAATTGCTACAGAATTCCTAGTCATTACTAGAAATGGACTAGTTTCTTTGAATAATAGAACTGCATAATTCTCCTATTCTAGAAGGGGAGGACCAGTATTTCTTTTATGATAGGACTAGATTGTGGTATAATAGAGAGAATAAGTTTTTTTAGTAAGACAAAGGAGAAAATAGATGATTTATGCAGGAATTCTTGCCGGTGGAACTGGCACACGCATGGGGATCAGTAACTTGCCAAAACAATTTTTAGAGCTAGGTGATCGACCTATTTTGATTCATACAATTGAAAAATTTGTCTTGGAGCCAAGTATTGAAAAAATTGTAGTTGGTGTTCATGGAGACTGGGTTTCTCATGCAGAAGATCTTGTAGATAAATATCTTCCTCTTTATAAGGAACGTATCATCATTACAAAGGGTGGTGCTGACCGCAATACAAGTATTAAGAAAATCATTGAAGCCATTGATGCTTATCGTCCGCTTACTCCAGAGGATATCGTTGTTACCCACGATTCTGTTCGTCCATTTATTACACTTCGCATGATTCAGGACAATATCCAACTTGCCCAAAATCATGACGCAGTGGACACAGTGGTAGAAGCGGTTGATACTATCGTTGAAAGTACCAATGGTCAATTTATTACAGATATTCCAAATCGTGCTCACCTTTATCAAGGACAAACACCTCAAACATTCCGTTGCAAGGACTTCATGGACCTTTATGGATCTCTTTCTGATGAAGAGAAGGAAATCTTGACAGATGCATGTAAAATCTTTGTGATCAAAGGAAAAGATGTGGCCTTGGCCAAAGGTGAATACTCAAATCTGAAGATTACAACCGTAACAGATTTGAAGATTGCAAAAAGTATGATTGAGAAAGACTAGTAAAATGATTAATCAAATTTATCAACTAACTAAGCCTAAGTTTATCAATGTCAAATATCAGGAAGAGGCTATTGACCAAGAGAATCATATCCTTATCCGTCCCAACTACATGGCTGTCTGTCATGCGGATCAGCGTTACTATCAGGGAAAACGTGATCCCAAGATTTTGAATAAAAAGCTTCCAATGGCAATGATTCACGAGTCATGTGGAACCGTCATTTCTGACCCGACCGGAACCTACGAGGTTGGTCAAAAAGTTGTCATGATTCCCAATCAGTCTCCTATGCAGAGTGATGAAGAATTCTATGAAAACTACATGACAGGGACCCATTTCTTGTCTAGTGGATTTGATGGCTTTATGAGAGAGTTTGTTTCTCTCCCTAAAGATCGTGTGGTGGCTTATGATGCTATTGAAGATACGGTTGCAGCCATTACAGAGTTTGTCAGTGTGGGCATGCACGCTATGAATCGTCTATTGACTCTTGCTCATAGCAAGCGGGAGCGGATCGCCGTTATTGGAGATGGAAGTTTAGCTTTTGTGGTTGCCAATATTATCAACTATACTTTGCCAGAAGCAGAGATTGTGGTTATTGGTCGTCATTGGGAAAAGTTGGAACTCTTCTCATTTGCCAAAGAATGCTATATTACGGATAATATTCCTGAAGATTTGGCCTTTGACCATGCTTTTGAATGTTGTGGTGGTGATGGTACTGGACCAGCTATTAATGACTTGATTCGCTACATTCGTCCTCAGGGAACGATTCTCATGATGGGAGTTAGCGAATATAAAGTCAATCTCAATACTCGCGATGCCTTAGAAAAGGGCTTGATTTTGGTTGGGTCATCTCGTTCTGGTCGCATTGATTTTGAAAATGCTATCCAAATGATGGAAGTCAAGAAATTTGCCAATCGTCTTAAAAATATCCTTTATCTAGAAGAACCTGTAAGAGAAATTAAAGATATTCATCGTGTCTTTGCAACCGATTTAAACACAGCCTTTAAAACAGTGTTTAAGTGGGAAGTATAAGTACTGGAGGTTAATTGTGGAGAAAATCATTAAAGAAAAAATTTCTTCCTTACTTAGTCAAGAAGAGGAAGTCCTCAGTGTTGAACAACTGGGTGGAATGACCAATCAAAACTATTTGGCCAAAACAACAAATAAGCAATACATTGTTAAATTCTTTGGTAAAGGGACAGAAAAGCTTATCAATCGACAAGATGAAAAGTACAATCTTGAACTACTAAAGGATTTAGGCTTAGATGTAAAAAATTATCTTTTTGATATTGAAGCTGGTATCAAAGTAAATGAGTATATCGAATCTGCGATTACGCTTGATTCAACGTCAATCAAGACCAAGTTCGACAAAATTACTCCAATATTACAAACTATTCATACGTCTGCTAAGGAATTAAGAGGAGAATTTGCTCCTTTTGAAGAAATCAAAAAATACGAATCCTTGATTGAAGAACAAATTCCTTATGCCAACTATGAATCTGTTAGAAATGCAGTCTTCTCCTTAGAGAAAAGACTGGCTGACTTAGGTGTTGACAGAAAATCTTGTCATATCGATTTGGTGCCTGAAAACTTTATCGAATCACCTCAAGGACGACTTTATTTGATTGACTGGGAATATTCATCAATGAATGATCCAATGTGGGATTTGGCTGCCCTCTTTTTAGAGTCTGAATTCACTTCCCAAGAGGAAGAAACTTTCTTATCTCACTATGAGAGTGACCAAACACCGGTTTCTCATGAAAAGATTGCTATTTATAAAATTTTACAAGATACTATTTGGAGTCTATGGACTGTCTATAAGGAAGAGCAAGGTGAAGATTTTGGTGACTATGGTGTGAATCGTTACCAAAGAGCTGTTAAAGGTTTGGCTTCTTATGGAGGTTCAGATGAAAAGTAAAAACGGAGTTCCTTTTGGCCTTCTCTCAGGTATTTTCTGGGGCTTGGGTCTAACGGTTAGTGCTTATATCTTTTCGATTTTTACAGATTTGTCACCCTTTGTGGTGGCTGCAGCTCATGATTTTTTGAGCATCTTTATCTTACTAGCTTTTCTCTTGGTAAAAGAAGGGAAAGTTCGCCTCTCAATTTTCTTAAATATTCGCAATGTCAGTGTTATCATCGGAGCCTTGCTAGCAGGCCCTATCGGTATGCAGGCCAATCTTTATGCAGTTAAGTATATCGGAAGTTCTTTAGCTTCATCTGTATCGGCTATTTACCCTGCGATTTCAGTTCTATTGGCTTTCTTCTTTTTGAAGCACAAGATTTCGAAAAATACTGTATTTGGGATTGTCTTGATTATTGGAGGGATTATTGCCCAGACCTATAAGGTTGAACAGGTTAATTCCTTCTACATTGGGATTCTCTGTGCTTTGGTTTGTGCTATTGCATGGGGAAGTGAGAGTGTTCTTAGCTCCTTTGCTATGGAAAGTGAACTGAGTGAAATCGAAGCCCTCTTAATTCGTCAAGTGACTTCGTTCTTGTCCTATCTTGTGATTGTGCTCTTCTCTCATCAGTCATTTACTGCAGTAGCCAATGGACAATTGCTAGGTCTCATGATTGTTTTTGCAGCCTTTGATATGATTTCCTACTTGGCTTATTATATCGCTATCAATCGCTTGCAACCAGCCAAGGCTACAGGCTTGAACGTGAGCTATGTAGTATGGACGGTCTTGTTTGCAGTTGTTTTTTTGGGTGCACCGCTAGATATGCTGACCATTATGACGTCACTTGTCGTCATTGCTGGAGTTTATATTATTATTAAAGAATAAAGGAGATTCGTGTGAAAGCCATTATCTTAGCAGCGGGATTGGGAACTCGCTTGCGTCCTATGACTGAAAATACCCCTAAAGCCTTGGTTCAGGTTAATCAAAAACCTTTGATTGAATACCAAATTGAGTTTCTCAAAGAAAAAGGAATCAATGACATCATCATCATTGTTGGTTATCTTAAAGAACAATTCGATTACTTAAAAGAAAAATACGGTGTTCGCCTCGTTTTCAATGATAAATACGCTGACTACAATAACTTTTACTCTCTCTATCTTGTAAAAGAAGAATTGGCCAACAGCTATGTTATTGATGCTGACAATTATCTCTTTAAAAATATGTTCCGCAATGATTTGACACGTTCGACTTATTTTAGTGTTTATCGTGAAGATTGTACCAACGAATGGTTCTTGGTCTATGGAGATGACTACAAGGTTCAAGACATTATTGTTGATAGCAAGGCAGGTCGCATCCTTAGTGGTGTATCCTTCTGGGATGCTCCAACTGCAGAAAAGATTGTCAGCTTTATCGACAAGGCTTATGCAAGTGGTGAATTTGTTGATCTCTATTGGGACAATATGGTTAAGGATAATATCAAAGAGCTAGATGTCTATGTTGAAGAATTAGAAGGCAATAGCATTTATGAGATCGATAGTGTCCAAGACTATCGTAAATTAGAAGAAATTCTTAAAAACGAAAATTAAAAGCTTCCAACATCTGACAAAATAGTCGGATGTTTTTTGATTTTTTACGAACTTTTACGAATAGATAGATGAGTAGAAAAAGAAATGGAGTTATTTATGAAAATCACAAACTATGAAATCTATAAGTTAAAAAAATCAGGTTTGACCAATCAACAGATTTTGAAAGTGCTAGAATACGGTGAAAATGTTGATCAGGAGCTTTTGTTGGGTGATATTGCAGATATATCAGGTTGCCGTAATCCAGCCGTTTTTATGGAACGTTATTTTCAGATAGACGATGCGCATTTGTCGAAAGAGTTTCAAAAATTTCCATCTTTCTCTATTCTAGATGACTGTTATCCTTGGGATTTGAGTGAAATATATGATGCGCCTGTACTTTTATTTTACAAGGGAAATCTTGACCTCCTGAAATTCCCGAAGGTAGCGGTCGTGGGCAGTCGTGCTTGTAGCAAACAGGGAGCTAAGTCAGTTGAAAAAGTCATTCAAGGCTTGGAAAATGAACTGGTTATTGTCAGTGGTCTGGCCAAGGGCATTGACACAGCAGCTCATATGGCAGCTCTTCAGAATGGCGGAAAAACCATTGCAGTGATTGGAACAGGACTGGATGTGTTTTATCCTAAAGCCAATAAACGCTTGCAAGACTACATCGGCAATGACCATCTGGTTCTAAGTGAATATGGACCTGGCGAACAACCTCTGAAATTTCATTTTCCTGCCCGTAATCGCATCATTGCTGGACTTTGTCGTGGTGTGATTGTAGCAGAGGCTAAGATGCGTTCAGGTAGTCTCATTACGTGTGAGCGAGCAATGGAAGAAGGACGCGATGTCTTTGCTATTCCTGGTAGCATTTTAGATGGACTATCAGACGGTTGCCATCATTTGATTCAAGAAGGAGCAAAATTGCTCACCAGTGGGCAAGATGTTCTTGCGGAATTTGAATTTTAAAAATGACCTAAGCTAGAATTCTAAGAAAAAATCAATTTTAAGAGAAAATGAACCCAACATTTCCATAATAAAACGCATATTAGCAAGTTTTTAACACTTGATAATATGCGTTTTTTCTAAGTGGATTAGTAGAGTAGAGGATTTTTCTCATATAATACTCTTCGAAAATCTCTTCAAACTACGTCAGCTTCCATCTGCAACCTCAAAACAGTATTTTGAGCTGACTTCGTCAGTCTTATCTACAACCTCAAAGCAGTGCTTTGAGCAACCTGTGGCTAGCTTCCTAGTTTGCGCTTTGATTTTCATTGAGTATAAGGGAAAGTATAGTGAATTGAAATAAGATGTGAACAACTCTATCAGGAAAGTCAAATTAATTTATAGAAATATTTTAGCAGCCAAGGTGCACTGTTATAGATTCAATACACTATAATTTAGTGTAATTGAGAAAGGAGAAATGATTGTGATTGATGTTGGCTAGGTTATGTTCAATGATTCCTACCGTCTCAAATCTTGTCAGTAAGGAAAAATAAATTCTTCAAAAGTAGAGATTACAAGGCTTGTTTAAGAAAGAATTCAAAGACCTTGACAAATAAAAATAAAATGGTTATTATAAGAAATGGTCTAAAATAGATGATGATACTTTTCGAAAATCTTTTTACGTCAGCTCAGCTTTGCCTTGCTGTGTTTTGAGCAAGCTACGGTTAGCTTCCGAGTTTGATTTTCATTTACTAGAAATGAAACTGATGAGAGATATCAGTAGACATTTGAGTCAGGATATTATGGAAAATGATAAAAAGAGCTCGTGAGATTGGCATATCAGACTACTAAAGTATTGAGTTTGTTAGGATTTTAGCGACTAGTTAGTTGGGAAAGGAAGATATTGTGACAAATAATAAACTGTATTCGTTGATAGAATTTAGAAATAAAATATATGAAGAATTAGAACTTTCCAGAAGTGATTTAGCGATTTTACTATGTGCCATGCTTATCGCCTCTATCGGATTAAATATGGATTCGACTCCCGTGATTATTGGAGCCATGTTAATCTCTCCTTTGATGACACCTATTCTGGGAGTGGGGCTCTCTCTAGCTATATTTGATTTTAAATTGTTAAGAAAATCTTTTAAAATATTAGCTATTCAAATTCTTGCCAGTTTAATAGCTTCAACACTTTATTTTTATCTTTCTCCCATTTCGTATGCTAGTTCGGAAATTGTTGCTAGAACCTCTCCGACTATTTGGGATGTTCTCATTGCTTTTGTAGGAGGGATAGCAGGTATTATTGGTGCTAGGAAAAAAGAGACCAATAATATTGTTCCTGGTGTTGCTATTGCAACCGCCTTGATGCCTCCTCTTTGTACAGTAGGTTATGCTATTGCTTCTGCTAATCTAAAATTTATCATAGGCTCCTCTTACCTATTCCTCATCAATTGTAGCTTTATTGTCATTGCGACTTATATAGGTGTTAGGTTGATGATGGTTAAGAAACATTATTTTAAAGATAATGAAGAAGACTCTAAAATGCGTAGGATTTTGCTTCTAGTTGCTGTTTTGCTGATGATTCCGAGTTTCATCTCTGCAACGACTTTAGTGAGAGAAACGTTGAAAAAAGAGTCCCTTAAGAAATTTATATCAGAGCAGTTTCAGGGGCATAATATTTTGAAAAAAACCTATTCTAAAAAGACTCATACCCTAAAGCTAACCATTTCAGGAAATTATTTGACAGAAGAAGAACTCGATATGATTTCAAGTAAGAGAGGTGACTATGGTTTAAGTGATGTTTCTGTTCAAGTTTCACAATTGTCTGATTCAGAACAACTTAGTAAGGAAGAACTGGTGGAGTATTTCTTCCAGTATATCAAGGATAAGGAAGCAAAAGAAAAGGAAAAAGCTAATAAGTTTTATACAGAGTCTGAGGAGCAATAATTTCTTGAGAATAGCTGGTTTCTCTCGTGAGTCTTCTATGTATATCAAAGGAAGACTGAGGTTTTAAGTATAAAACTTTTCTTCTATTATAGTAGCTAAGTCTTGACAGGGTTCAAAAAATGGTTTACACTTTATAAAGTTTATTACTTTGAAAAGGTGTGATACTGTGGCTACGGCAACAAAAAAGAAAAAATCAACAGTTAAAAAAAATCTAGTCATCGTGGAGTCGCCTGCTAAGGCCAAGACGATTGAAAAATATCTAGGCAGAAACTACAAGGTTTTAGCCAGTGTCGGGCATATCCGTGATTTGAAGAAATCCAGTATGTCCGTCGATATTGAAAATAATTATGAACCGCAATATATTAATATCCGAGGAAAAGGCCCTCTTATCAATGACTTGAAAAAAGAAGCTAAAAAAGCTAATAAAGTTTTTCTCGCGAGTGACCCGGACCGTGAAGGAGAAGCGATTTCTTGGCATTTGGCCCATATTCTCAACTTGGATGAAAATGATGCCAACCGTGTGGTCTTCAATGAAATCACCAAGGATGCAGTCAAAAATGCTTTTAAAGAACCTCGTAAGATCGATATGGACTTGGTCGATGCCCAACAAGCTCGTCGGATCTTGGATCGCTTGGTAGGGTATTCGATTTCGCCTATTTTGTGGAAGAAGGTCAAGAAGGGCTTGTCAGCAGGTCGCGTTCAGTCCATTGCCCTTAAACTCATCATTGACCGTGAAAATGAAATCAATGCCTTCCAGCCAGAAGAATACTGGACAGTTGATGCTGTCTTTAAAAAGGGAACCAAACAATTTCATGCTTCCTTCTATGGAGTAGATGGTAAAAAGATGAAACTGACCAGCAATGACGAAGTCAAGGAAGTCTTGTCTCGTCTGACGAGTAAAGACTTTTCAGTAGATCAGGTGGATAAGAAAGAGCGCAAGCGCAATGCTCCTTTACCCTATACCACTTCATCTATGCAGATGGATGCTGCCAATAAAATCAATTTCCGTACTCGAAAAACCATGATGGTTGCCCAACAGCTCTATGAAGGAATTAATATCGGTTCTGGTGTTCAAGGTTTGATTACCTATATGCGTACCGATTCGACTCGTATCAGTCCTGTAGCGCAAAATGAGGCGGCAAGCTTCATTACGGATCGTTTTGGTAGTAAGTATTCTAAGCACGGTAGCAAGGTCAAAAACGCATCAGGTGCTCAGGATGCCCATGAGGCTATTCGTCCGTCAAGTGTCTTTAATACACCAGAAAGCATCGCTAAGTATCTGGACAAGGATCAGCTCAAGCTATATACCCTTATCTGGAATCGTTTTGTGGCTAGCCAGATGACAGCGGCCGTTTTTGATACCATGGCTGTTAAATTGTCTCAAAAAGGGGTTCAATTTGCTGCCAATGGTAGTCAGGTTAAGTTTGATGGTTATCTTGCCATTTATAATGATTCTGACAAGAATAAGATGTTACCGGACATGGTTGTTGGAGATGTGGTCAAACAGGTCAATAGCAAACCAGAGCAACATTTCACCCAACCGCCTGCCCGTTATTCTGAAGCAACACTGATTAAAACCTTAGAGGAAAATGGGGTTGGACGTCCATCAACCTACGCGCCAACCATTGAAACCATTCAGAAACGTTATTATGTTCGCCTGGCAGCCAAACGTTTTGAACCGACAGAGTTGGGAGAAATTGTCAATAAGCTCATCGTTGAATATTTCCCAGATATCGTAAACGTGACCTTCACAGCTGAAATGGAAGGTAAACTGGATGATGTCGAAGTTGGAAAAGAGCAGTGGCGACGGGTCATTGATGCCTTTTACAAACCATTCTCTAAAGAAGTTGCCAAGGCTGAAGAAGAAATGGAAAAAATCCAGATTAAGGATGAACCAGCTGGATTTGACTGTGAAGTGTGTGGCAGTCCAATGGTCATTAAACTTGGTCGTTTTGGTAAATTCTACGCTTGTAGCAATTTCCCAGATTGCCGTCATACCCAAGCAATCGTGAAAGAGATTGGTGTTGAGTGTCCAAGCTGTCATCAGGGACAAATTATTGAGCGAAAAACCAAGCGTAATCGCCTATTCTATGGTTGCAATCGCTATCCAGAATGTGAATTTACCTCTTGGGACAAGCCTGTTGGTCGTGACTGTCCAAAATGTGGCAACTTCCTCATGGAGAAAAAAGTCCGTGGTGGTGGCAAGCAGGTTGTTTGTAGCAAAGGCGACTACGAGGAAGAAAAGATTAAATAAGAGGAGGGGCCCGAAAGTAAATTTCAGGCTCCTTTTGGTTAGAACTTGACAAAATACATCATTTTATGCGAAACTAGAAGAAGATTATTTTATACTCAATGAGAATCAAAGAGCAAATTAGAAAGCTAGTCGCAGGTTGCTCAAAGCACTACTTTGAGGTTGAAGATGGAAGCTGACCTGGTTTGAAGAGATTTTCGAAGAGTATTAACTAGGAGAAGTTATGCGTCTTATCTATCTAATTATTGGTTTTTTATCGCTGGCCTTGGCTATTGTTGGGGTTGTTTTACCCTTGTTGCCGACAACGCCTTTCCTTTTGTTGTCTATTGCTTGTTTCTCCAGAAGTTCCAAGCGTTTCGAAGACTGGCTTTATCATACCAAGCTCTATCAAACATATGTAGCTGATTTTCGCGAGACTAAGTCTATTACGCGTGAACGAAAGAAAAAAATCATCGTCTCTATCTACGTCTTGATGGGAATTTCTATTTATTTTGCACCTCTTTTACCAGTCAAAATCGGTCTGGGTGCTTTGACCATCTTTATCACTTATTATCTCTTCAAGGTCATTCCAGACAAAGAATAGTTAAAACAGTAGTTATTTGCCTTGATAAAATTGAAAGCATATTCATAACAATATGATATAATAAATTTGAAGTAATATTCAAGGAGAATCAAATGATTTACGAATTTTGTGCTGAAAATGTGACTTTACTTGAAAAAGCGATGCAGGCTGGAGCTCGTCGGATTGAACTCTGTGATAATCTAGCAGTTGGTGGGACAACACCCAGCTATGGAGTGACTAAGGCAGCGGTTGAACTGGCAGCTAACTACGATACAACCATCATGACCATGATTCGGCCACGTGGTGGTGACTTTGTCTATAATGACCTAGAAATTGCTATCATGCTAGAAGACATTTGTTTGACTGCTCAGGCTGGAAGTCAAGGGGTTGTATTTGGAGCTTTAACTGCTGATAAAAAGTTGGATAAGCCTAATCTGGAAAAGTTAATTGCTGCATCAAAAGGAATGGAAATTGTCTTTCACATGGCCTTTGATGAACTAAGTGATGAAGATCAACCGGAAGCTATTGACTGGCTCAGTCAAGCCGGTGTCACTCGTATCCTAACTCGTGCTGGTGTGTCTGGCGACTCCTTAGAAAAACGTTTTGTTCACTATCACAGAATTTTTGAGTACGCTAAAGGTAAAATTGAAATTCTACCAGGTGGGGGGATTGACCTTGACAACCGTCAAACCTTTATTGACCAGGTGGGGGTAACACAATTGCATGGTACTAAGGTTGTTTTTTAAAAAATAGAAAGGAACTGCTAGCCTTGGGTAGCAGTTTTCACTTATGTTTGAAATTTTTAAATCCTATCAATTTAATCAAGAAAAGGCTCATGATTATGGTTTTATAGAAAATAGCGAAGTCTGGACATATAGTTGCCAGATTTTGCAAGGTGACTTTGTCATGACTGTGTCCATCACTGCTGATAATGTGAACTTTCAAGTCTTTGACCAAGAGACTGGTGACCTCTATCCTCACGTTCATATGGAAAGCATGAGGGGAAGTTTTGTCGGAAATGTCCGTGAGGCTTGTCTGGAGATTCTTTACCAGATTCGGAAGGCTTGTTTTGATGTGCAAGATTTTATCTGTCATCAGACTAAGCGTATCATGACTCAAGTTCAGGAAAAGTATGGAAACCAGTTGGAGTATCTGTGGGAAAAATCGCCTGATACAGCTGTATTGCGCCATGAAGGCAATCAAAAGTGGTATGCCGTCTTGATGAAAATCTCTTGGAATAAGTTGGAAAAGGGCAGAGAAGGACAAGTGGAAGCAGTCAACCTCAAGCATGACCAAGTAGCTAATTTGCTTTCACAAAAGGGGATTTATCCAGCCTTCCATATGAGCAAGCGCTACTGGATTAGTGTGTCCCTTGATGATACTTTATCAGATGAAGAAGTACTGGAATTGATAGAAAAAAGTTGGAACTTAACCTCTAAAAAATGAAATATTTTAATAATTTTCATGAACTTTCAATTAGCTAAATATTCTTTACTGAAGAAATTTTCAGAAAATATAGGATTTACCACACCAGAGGAATGTGGTGCCATCTTCAAATACCTGATTGAGAATGTCAAGACGGATCGTCAGATCATCTATTCGCCTCACTGTCATGATGACCTCGGAATGGCAGTGGCAAATAGCCTTGCTGCTGTCAAGAATGGTGCAGGACGTGTTGAAGGGACTATCAATGGTATTAGGGAGCGAGCTGAAAATGCTGCTTTGGAAGAAATTGCAGTGGCTCTCAATATTCGCCAAGATTACTACCAAGTAGAAATCAGTATTGTCCTAAATGAGACCATCAATACGTCAGAAATGGTTTCTCGCTTCTCTGGTATTCCAGTTCCTAAAAACAAAGCCGTCGTTGGTGGCAATACCTTCTCCCACGAATCTGGTATTCACCAAGATGGAGTCCTTAAAAATCCTCTCACTTATGAGATCATCACACCTGAATTGGTTGGTGTTAAGATTCCGCTTGGAAAATTATCTGGTCGCCATGCTTTTGTTGAGAAACTGAGAGAATTGGCCCTAGATTTTACAGAAGAGGATATCAAACCACTCTTTGCTAAGTTCAAGGCACTGGCCGATAAGAAGTAAGAAATCACAGATGCAGATACTCGAGCTTTGGTAGCTGGAACCATGGTTGAAAATCCAGAAGGCTTCCACTTTGATGATTTACAACTTCAAACTCATGCAGATAATGACATTGAAGCGCTCGTTAGCCTAGCCAATATGGATGGTGAGAAAGTCGAATTTAATGCGACAGGGCAAGGTTCCGTTGAAGCAATCTTTAACGCTATCGATAAGTTCTTTAACCAATCTGTTCGTTTGGTGTCCTACACTATCAATGCGGTAACAGATGGAATCGATGCCCAGGATCGGGTTTTGGTCACTGTTGAAAACAGAGATACAGAAACCATCTTTAATGCAGCAGGGCTTGATTTTGATGTGTTGAAGGCTTCTGCTATTGCCTATATAAACGCTAATACCTTTGTTCAAAAAGAGAATGCAGGTGAGATGGGACGCAGTGTTTCTTACCACGATATGCCTAGTGTTTAAAGGAGAAGGCTATGGCAAAGAAAATAGTAGCTCTAGTAGGAGACGGAATTGGCCCAGAAATCATGGAGGCTGGTTTAGAAGTTCTGGAGGCTCTAGCTGAAAAAACAGGTTTTGACTATGAGATTGACAGACGACCGTTCGGAGGTGCAGATATTGATGCAGCAGGACCTCCCTTACCTGATGAAACCCTTAAGGCAAGTAGGGAAGCAGATGCTATCCTACTAGCAGCTATCGGTAGTCCTCAGTATGATGGAGCAGCGGTTCGCCCTGAACAAGGCCTGATGGCTCTCCGTAAGGAACTCAATCTTTACGCTAATATTCGTCCTGTAAAAATCTTTGACAGTCTCAAGTATTTGTCACCACTCAAACCGGAACGAATTTCTGGTGTAGACTTTGTCGTGGTGCGTGAATTGACAGGCGAGATTTACTTTGGAGATCATATTCTTGAAGAGCGCAAAGCGCGTGATATCAACGACTATAGCTATGAGGAAGTGGAGTGGATTATTCGCAAAGCCTTTGAAATTGCAAGAAATCGCAGAAAAATCCTTACTAGTATCGATAAGCAAAATGTTCTAGCGACCTCAAAACTCTGGCGGAAAGTAGCTGAGGAAGTCGCACAGGATTTCTCAGATGTAACCTTGGAACACCAGCTGGTAGACTCAGCTGCTATGCTTATGATTACCAATCCTGCTAAGTTTGATGTTATTGTAACGGAGAATCTTTTTGGAGATATTTTATCTGATGAATCAAGCGTCTTATCTGGTACACTTGGGGTTATGCCATCAGCCAGTCATTCTGAAAATGGACCAAGTCTCTATGAACCTATTTACGGTTCAGCACCTGATATTGCAGGTCAAGGAATTGCCAATCCTATTTCCATGATTTTATCAGTTGCCATGATGTTGAGAGATAGTTTCGGACGTTATGAGGATGCAGAGCGTATCAAACGTGCTGTTGAGACAAGTCTGGCGGCAGGAATTTTAACGAGAGATATAGGAGGTCAGGCTTCAACAAAGGAAATGACGGAAGCTATTATTGCAAGGTTATGAAGTTAGACGAAAAAATTACTCTAGTCCTTTTGATTTGGAATGTCATCATTTTCTTGATTTATGGCATTGACAAATTCAAGGCAAGAAGAAGAGCTTGGCGCATCCAAGAGAAAATCTTACTCATTTTAGCCCTTACTTGTGGTGGTTTTGGGGCCTGGTTAGCTGGAATCACTTTTCACCACAAGACTCGAAAATGGTACTTTAAAACAGTTTGGTTTCTTGGGATGGTGACCACACTAGTAGCCTTATATTTTATTTGGAGGTAATGGATGGCAGGGTCTTCGAGGGAATACGCTGCTTGGGCTCTAGCGGACTATGGTTTTAAGGTCGTGATTGCAGGATCTTTCGGTGACATTCATTACAATAATGAACTCAATAATGGCATGTTGCCAATCGTTCAGCCTAGAGAGGTTAGAGAGAAACTAGCCCAGCTAAAACCAACCGACCAGGTAACTGTGGACTTGGAACAACAAAAAATCATCTCACCAGTTGAAGAATTCACCTTCGAGATAGATAGCGAGTGGAAACATAAATTCCTAAATAGTTTGGATGATATCGGTATTACCTTGCAGTATGAAGAGTTGATTGCTGCTTATGAAAAACAACGACCAGCCTACTGGCAGGATTAGAAAAAATAGAAAAGGAAATATAGTAAACTGAAATAAGATGTAAACAAATGAATTGGAGCTTAACATCCATTTCCAGCAATTTTTTAGAAACTACAGTGGACTATTCTGGATTCAACACATTATAAAATTATGACAAAACACATTCACAAGAAGGCTACGACATTTTAAAAGGTGAGGGCGGATGTATCGTTTGCCCTACTAAAGTTGGTTACATTATCATGACCAGCAACAAGGCAGAACTTGAGCGTAAGTTCGCAGCCAAAGAACGTAAGCGTAACAAACCAGGTGTTGTTCTCTGCGGTAGCATGGATGAACTTCGCGCTTTAGCGCAACTCAACCCAGAAATTGAAGCATTCTACTAAAAACATTGGATGAAGATATTCTTCTTGGTTGTATCCTTCCTTGGAAACCAGAAGCCTTTGAAAAACTCAAAGCATACGGGGATGGCCGTGAAGAACTTATGACTGATGTACGTGGTACTAGCTGTTTTGTTATCAAGTTTGGAAAAGCAGGTGAACAATTGGCTGCCAAGCTTTGGGAAGAAGGTAAAATGGTCTACGCCTCATATGCTTCAATGACAAAACGATTGAAACTCGCTATGAGAGCAAGGTGTAATGGTGTCTATGGTCGATAAGGACGGCAAACTCATCCCAGAACAAGGAGGAGCACGTTCAACTTCACCAGCACCAGTTGTGATCCGTAAAGGGCTTGACATTGATAAAATCATGATGCACCTGTCAGATACTTTTAACTCATGGGACTACCGTCAGGTTGAGTATTATTAAGATAAAAAAAGAAGTCTAGTGTTATGAGATATTAAAGCTCCTAACACTGGACTTTTTGTTTAGAATTTCTTTTCTTTTTCTATAGGATATGGTATTCTATGTAGAAAATATATGTTAATAAGTAATGCCAATATTTAAACATCATTAGTAAAAGGAGTTAGATTGATGAATAAAAGAAAAGTTAGTTTAGAAGATTTTTATAAATGGTATAGTCTAAATAAAGAAGAGTTATTAAATAAGGCAACTGTTGGTGAAAAGTTTAATGATAAATTAAAAGAAGAGTTTCTCCAGGAATGGCCTTTGGATAGGATTTTAACAATGTCAATCGATGAATATGTAATAGGAAAGGGACAGCAAAATAAGTCTTTATGCTACGCTCTTGAGAAGGGAAAATACAAAAATCTATTTCTTGGAATTTCTGGTGGCTCAGCTTCAAAATTTGGTATTTATTGGAATAAAAAAACAAACAAATATAAAGATCAAGCTAATAATGAGATTTCAGAGTTGGATCAGCGATTTTCAAAATTAAAATCAGATTTGTATGAAATTATCAAAGAAGGTATTCGTTTTAACTTTGAAAATTCTATTTTTGATATGAAAAGATCAACAAATGAATTTATTGGTCGTTCTGCTATGGTGACAAAATTACTTTGTATCTATTCTGAGGGAGATCCTTTCTTTGGTGTAAATATTAATAGTCAGAAAGAATTTTGGAACCACTTTGTTTCTCAGACAAATCAAGGTGGACCTTATCTGCAAAATCATAAAATAATTGAACTGGTGTCCAAAACTTATCCTGAGTTGGAGCCATCGAAATTAGGAACTATGCTTTTTGAGTATTCTAAGCTTTTTATGGAAAATAAGGAAGACAATAGTACAATGGATTCATCAAACAATTTTCGTCATCAATTAACTCAATCTCTATTAAAGTCTCCAAACCTTATCCTTCGTGGTGCTCCTGGCACAGGAAAGACTTATCTTGCTAAAGAAATTGCCAAAGAATTAACGGATGGCAACGAAGACCAAATCGGATTTGTACAATTTCACCCATCCTATGATTATACGGATTTTGTAGAAGGTTTAAGACCAGTATCAAATGGGGATGGAGCTATTGAGTTTAGGCTACAGGACGGTATTTTTAAAGATTTTTGTCAGAAAGCAAAAGAAACCCAATTGATTGGAGGACAAGATAATTTTGATGAGGCTTGGGATTCTTACTTAGAATATATAAATGTTGCTGAAGAAAAAGAATATATAACAAAAACATCTTACTTATCTGTTAATAGTAGACAAAATTTGTCAGTAAATTATGATAGTGGTGTTCCAGGATGGTCACTACCTAGCAAATATGTTTACGAGTTGTATAAAGATAAAAATTATAATAAGCAAGAATACTACAAAAGTGGTGGAAAAACTGTCCTAGAAACATTGAGAAAGAGATTTGGTTTGAAAGACTATGTTTCCCCAACAGAAATTGATACTGATAAGAAATTCGTCTTCATCATCGATGAAATCAATCGTGGGGAGATTTCTAAGATTTTTGGCGAACTCTTTTTCTCTATCGACCCTGGCTATCGTGGTGAAAAAGGAAGTGTTTCTACCCAATATGCAAATCTACACGAAACTGATGAAAAGTTCTATATCCCCGAAAATGTTTACATCATCGGAACTATGAATGATATTGATCGTTCAGTGGATACCTTTGATTTTGCTATGCGTCGTCGTTTTCGTTTTGTTGAAGTTACTGCCGAGGGTCAAGTTGGCATGTTGGATAAAGAGCTGAATATCCATGCAGAAGAAGCAAAAATTCGTCTAAGAAACTTGAACGCTGCTATCGAAAATGTTCAGGAATTAAACAGTCATTATCATATTGGACCAAGTTATTTTCTTAAGTTGAAGGATGTAGATTTTGACTATGAATTACTCTGGTCTGATTATATTAAGCCTCTCCTAGAAGACTACTTGCGAGGTTCTTATGATGAGGTTGAAACTTTGGAAACTTTGAAAAAAGCATTTGAACTGACAAATAATGAGCAAAAAGATCAGGCAGTAGCTGATGACAATGAAGGCGATGAAAACGATGATGCGGATTACTGATAATCAACACAAGATTATTAAAGAAAAATTTGTTGAAGAATATCCTAAACTAAGCAATCTTCTTTTAGACAGAACCTTGGAAAGTCTATCCCAAGATGAACGTATTTTCATTTTTCCAAATGATTTGACTCATACTCCTGATTTGGATAAGGACCAAAAGATTTTTGAAACAGTCAATCAGAAAATCAAGACAGGGAACGTGATTGGTTTTCTTGGATATGGTCAGGAAAGATTAACGATTTCCTCACGATTTTCTGATGAGAGTAATGACCATTTTTTGCATTATCTCTTAAACAAGGTTCTTCATATCAATCTCACTAGTTTAGATGTTGCTTTGTCTCGTGAAGAGAGGCTTTATCAACTTTTGGTGTATCTCTTTCCCAAGTATCTACAAGCTGCTATTCGAAAAGGTCTTTATAAGGAATATCATCGATTTTCTCATAACGACAGTAATGTTAAGGGAGTGATTGATGTAAGAAGCCATCTCAAGAAAAATCTTCCTTTCACGGGAAATATTGCCTACGCAACGAGAGAGTTCACCTATGATAATCCCCTCATGCAGTTGGTCCGTCACACTATTGAATACATTAAGAATCAGAAAAGCATTGGTCAAGGGGTACTAGATAATCTCTCAACTAGTCGTGAAAACGTATCTGAAATCGTGCGTGTAACGCCCTAGCTGATCGTGCTAAGATTATTCGGGGAAATCAATCTAAACCTATACGTCATGCATACTTTCACGAGTACAGAAACTTACAAGAACTTTGTCTGATGATCCTAAACCAAGAAAAGCACGGTTTAGGCTATCAAGATCAAAAAATCTATGGTATTCTCTTTGATGTTGCCTGGCTTTGGGAAGAGTATGTTTACACCTTGTTGCCAAAAGGTTTTGTACATCCCAGAAATAAGGATAAGACGGATGGAATTTCAGTATTTTCTGTTGGGAAACGAAAAGTATATCCAGATTTTTATGACAGAGAACGAAAGATTGTTCTAGATGCAAAATATAAAAAACTGGAATTGACTGAAAAAGGAATCAACCGTGAGGACTTATTCCAGCTGATTTCCTATTCTTATATTTTAAAAGCTGAGAAGGCTGGACTGATTTTTCCTAGTATGGAGCAGTCAGTAAATAGTGAAATAGGAAAAGTAGCTGGCTATGGAGCTCAATTGAAGAAGTGGTCTATTCGAATCCCTCAGAATGCCTCATTCTATAGTACATTTTGTAAAATGATGGAAAATTCAGAAGAAAATTTTAAAGCGATTATTGATGAAGAAGTGGGGAGAAAATAATTTCCCCTCTTTCTTTTATTTTTAACACAAGTAAAACCCGAACGATATATTTTAATTCATAAAATAATTTGACAAAAACTGTACTTTGGTTTATAATAAATTAAGGAAACGTCGGAAAAGGCGTAGTGATGCAAGAGCATAGGTAGGTCATTACAAAAGAAACGAGACATCGATATGTTAAATGAATTTCCAATTTTTGATTACGAAGATATTCAATTGATTCCAAATAAATGTGTCATTAAAAGCCGTGCAGAAGCGGATACAAGTGTCACTTTAGGAAATCACACCTTTAAACTACCTGTTGTGCCAGCGAATATGCAGACGATTTTGGATGAAAATGTAGCAGAGCAACTGGCTAAAGGTGGTTACTTCTACATTATGCACCGTTTTGATGAGGCAGGACGCATTCCTTTTATTAAACGAATGCACGATCAAGGGCTCATTGCTTCTATCTCTGTCGGTGTTAAGGATTATGAGTATGATTTCGTTAGACAGCTCAAGGCTGATGCTCCTGAGTATATCACTATTGATATTGCTCATGGTCATGCGGATAGCGTGATTTCTATGATTCAACACATCAAGAAAGAATTGCCAGATACCTTTGTCATTGCTGGAAATGTGGGAACACCAGAAGCTGTGCGTGAATTGGAAAATGCTGGTGCGGATGCTACTAAGGTCGGAATCGGTCCTGGTAAGGTTTGTATCACCAAGGTTAAGACTGGTTTTGGTACAGGTGGTTGGCAGTTGGCTGCTCTACGCTGGTGTGCCAAGGCTGCGCGTAAACCGATTATCGCTGATGGAGGAATTCGTACTCACGGTGATATTGCTAAGTCTATCCGCTTCGGTGCTAGCATGATCATGATTGGTTCCCTCTTTGCAGGACACATTGAAAGTCCAGGGAAAACGATTGAAGTCGATGGTGAACAGTTCAAAGAATATTATGGTTCAGCCTCACAATATCAAAAAGGTGCTTACAAAAATGTGGAAGGCAAACGTATCTTGCTTCCTGCTAAAGGTCATCTGCAAGACACTTTAACTGAGATGGAACAAGACCTTCAAAGTGCTATTTCTTATGCAGGTGGACGTCAGGTTGCTGACCTTAAACACGTTGATTATGTGATCGTGAAAAACTCCATCTGGAATGGGGATGCTTCCCACTAAGACGGGGTCTTTGACCAAAAAACTTGTTATTAGAGCAAATTTCTGTTATAATAAAACAAGTTTCCACCCTTAGTGTAATGGATATCACGTAAGATTCCGGTTCTTGAGATGGGGGTTCGATTCCCTCAGGGTGGATGTAAACATCCTAAAAAGCCTTTAATAGGGCTTTTTTCTTTATCCTGACCCAAATTTGCCGCTAAAACTGAGAATCTCTGTCTAAAGAATTCCCAAATGCTTTCCAGTCCCGTTTTAGAGTGACTCAGGGGGCTTTTTTTGATATAATAAAAAGGACTATTATCAGTTAGAAAGAGGTTGGTATGAAAGAATTACAAACTGTACTAAAGAATCATTTTGCAATCGAATTTGCAGACAAAAATTTACTGGAAACTGCCTTTACTCATACGAGTTATGCCAATGAGCACCGCCTCTTAAAAATTTCACACAATGAACGCTTGGAATTTTTAGGAGACGCTGTTCTACAGTTATTGATTTCAGAATATCTATATAAAAAATATCCTAAAAAGCCTGAAGGTGACCTATCAAAACTCCGTGCTATGATTGTCCGTGAGGAGAGTTTAGCTGGTTTTGCGCGTGATTGCCAGTTTAACCAGTTTATCAAGTTGGGTAAAGGGGAAGAAAAATCTGGTGGTCGCAATCGTGACACCATTCTTGGTGATGCCTTTGAAGCCTTTCTTGGTGCCCTTCTTTTGGATAAGGATGTGGCCAAGGTCAAGGAATTTATCTATCAAGTCATCATTCCTAAGGTTGAAGCAGGCGAGTTTGAGATGATTACAGACTATAAAACCCATCTCCAAGAGTTGCTTCAGGTCAATGGTGATGTGGCTATTCGTTATCAGGTGATTTCTGAAACAGGGCCTGCTCATGATAAGGTCTTTGATGTAGAAGTTCTTGTTGAAGGTAAGAGCATCGGTCAAGGCCAAGGTCGTTCTAAGAAATTAGCAGAGCAGGAAGCTGCCAAAAATGCCGTTGAGAAGGGGCTGGATTCATGTATTTAAAGGAAATCGAAATTCAGGGGTTCAAGTCTTTTGCTGATAAGACCAAGGTCGTTTTTGACCAAGGTGTGACGGCAGTTGTTGGACCCAATGGATCTGGAAAGTCCAATATTACAGAAAGTCTGCGTTGGGCTTTGGGGGAGTCTAGTGTCAAGAGTCTCCGTGGGGGCAAGATGCCGGATGTCATCTTTGCTGGAACCGAAAGTCGCAAACCGCTCAATTATGCTTCTGTAGTTGTGACTCTGGATAATCATGACGGATTTATCAAGGATGCAGGTCAAGAAATCAGGGTGGAACGCCATATCTATCGTAGTGGAGATAGCGAATACAAGATTGACGGCAAGAAAGTCCGTCTGCGTGATATTCATGACCTCTTCTTGGATACTGGATTGGGACGAGATTCCTTCTCTATTATTTCCCAAGGGAAGGTTGAGGAGATTTTTAATTCCAAGCCTGAGGAACGACGAGCTATTTTTGAAGAAGCTGCTGGAGTTTTAAAATACAAGACTCGCAGAAAAGAAACCGAGAGTAAACTGCAGCAAACTCAGGATAATCTGGACCGCTTAGAGGACATTATCTACGAGTTGGATAATCAAATCAAGCCTCTTGAAAAGCAAGCTGAGAATGCCCGTAAGTTTTTAGACTTGGAAGGACAACGTAAGGCTATTTATTTAGATGTTCTGGTTGCTCAAATCAAGGAAAATAAGGCAGAACTAGAGTCGACAGAAGAAGAGTTGGCTCAGGTTCAAGAACTCTTGATGAGTTATTACCAAAAGCGTGAAAAATTAGAAGAAGAAAATCAAACTCTTAAAAAGCAACGCCAAGATTTACAGGCTGAAATGGCCAAAGACCAAGGCAGTTTGATGGATTTGACCAGTCTGATTAGTGATTTAGAGAGAAAATTAGCCCTATCGAAATTAGAATCTGAGCAAGTAGCCCTGAATCAACAGGAAGCACAAGCTCGTTTGGCTGTTTTGGAGGATAAGAGAAATTCACTCAGCCAAGAAAAATCTGATAAAGAAAGCTCTTTAGTACTTTTAGAGGAAAATCTAGTCCAAAATAATCAAAAACTCAATCGTTTAGAAGCTGAATTGCTAGCTTTTTCAGATGATCCTGATCAGATGATTGAGCTTTTGCGTGAACGCTTTGTGGCGCTTTTACAAGAAGAAGCGGATGTCTCAAACCAACTGACCCGCATCGAGAATGAGTTGGAAAATAGTCGTCAGCTTTCTCAAAAACAAGCAGATCAACTAGAAAAGCTGAAAGAGCAATTAGCTACAGCTAAAGAGAAGGCTAGTCAGCAAAAAGACGAGCTTGAAACTGCCAAGGTGCAGGTTCAGAAATTATTGGCTGACTATCAAGCTATTGCCAAGGAGCAAGAGGAGCAAAAAACTTCCTATCAAGCTCAACAAAGTCAACTCTTTGACCGTCTGGATAGTCTTAAAAACAAGCAGGCTAGAGCTCAAAGTTTGGAAAACATCCTTAGAAATCACAGTAACTTTTATGCAGGTGTAAAGAGTGTTCTCCAAGAAAAAGACCGCCTTGGTGGGATTATTGGTGCTGTTAGTGAGCATTTGACCTTTGATGTGCATTATCAAACTGCCTTAGAGATTGCACTTGGAGCCAGCAGTCAGCATATCATCGTAGAAGATGAAGAGTCGGCAACCAAGGCGATTGATTTCCTCAAACGAAATAGAGCTGGTCGTGCAACCTTCCTTCCGTTGACGACTATCAAGGCGCGTACGATTTCTAGTCAGAACCAAGATGTTATCGCTGCAAGTGCGGGATTTCTAGGCATGGCAGATGAGTTGGTGACATTCGATACGAGACTGGAAGCTATTTTCAAGAACTTGCTAGCTACGACAGCGATTTTTGATACCGTTGAGCATGCGCGTGCAGCAGCGCGCAAAGTTCGTTATCAGGTTCGTATGGTGACTTTGGACGGTACAGAGTTGCGCACAGGTGGTTCTTACGCAGGTGGAGCCAATCGTCAGAATAACAGTATTTTCATCAAGCCAGAACTGGAGCAATTACAAAAAGAAATTGCTGAAGAAGAAGCAAGTTTGCGTTCAGATGAAGTGAGTTTGAAGAACTTGCAAGATGAGCTAGCTAGATTGACAGAAAGATTAGAAGCCATCAAATCTCAGGGAGAGCAGGCTCGTATTCAGGAGCAAGGCTTGTCCCTCGCCTATCAGCAGACCAGTCAGCAAGTTGAAGAGCTAGAAACTCTTTGGAAACTCCAAGAAGAGGAATTAAATCGTCTTTCTGAGGGAGAATGGCAAGCGGATAAGGAAAAATGCCAAGAGCGCCTTACTACAATCACTAGTGAAAAGAATAATCTGGAAGCTGAGATTGAAGAGATTAAGTCTAATAAAAACGCCATCCAAGAACGTTATCAAAACTTGCAGGAAGAGCTAGCTCAAGCTCGTCTACTTAAGACAGAACTGCAAGGGCAAAAACGTTATGAAGTGACTGATATTGAACGCTTAGGTAAGGAACTAGATAATCTTGATATTGAGCAAGAAGAAATTCAGCGCCTTCTTCAAGAAAAGGTTGACAATCTTGAGAAGGTTGATACAGAATTGCTCAGTCAACAGGCGGAAGAATCCAAAACTCAGAAAACGAACCTCCAACAAGGTTTGATTCGCAAACAGTTTGAGTTGGATGATATAGAAGGTCAGCTGGATGATATTGCTAGTCATTTGGATCAGGCTCGCCAGCAGAATGAGGAGTGGATTCGCAAGCAAACACGTGCTGAAGCTAAGAAAGAAAAGGTCAGCGAACGCTTGCGCCATCTACAAAGTCAATTAACAGACCAGTACCAGATTAGCTATACTGAAGCTCTAGAAAAAGCGCATGAATTGGAAAACCTCAATCTGGCAGAGCAAGAAGTTAAGGATTTAGAGAAGGCTATTCGCTCACTGGGTCCTGTCAATATAGAAGCTATTGACCAGTACGAAGAAGTTCACAACCGTCTGGACTTTCTAAATAGTCAGCGAGATGATATTTTGTCAGCGAAAAATCTGCTCCTTGAAACCATTACAGAGATGAATGATGAGGTCAAGGAACGCTTTAAATCAACCTTTGAAGCTATTCGTGAGTCCTTTAAAGTGACCTTCAAGCAGATGTTTGGCGGAGGTCAGGCAGACTTGATATTGACTGAGGGCGACCTTTTAACAGCTGGTGTGGAGATTTCTGTTCAACCTCCAGGTAAGAAAATCCAGTCGCTTAACCTCATGAGTGGTGGTGAAAAAGCTCTATCGGCTCTTGCCTTGCTTTTCTCCATTATTCGTGTCAAGACCATTCCTTTTGTCATCTTGGATGAGGTGGAAGCTGCGCTGGATGAAGCCAATGTTAAACGTTTTGGGGATTACCTCAACCGCTTTGACAAGGACAGCCAGTTTATCGTTGTAACCCACCGTAAGGGAACCATGGCAGCGGCTGATTCCATCTATGGAGTGACCATGCAAGAATCGGGTGTTTCAAAGATTGTTTCAGTTAAGTTAAAAGATTTAGAAAGTATTGAAGGATGACAATTAAACTAGTAGCAACGGATATGGACGGAACCTTCCTAGATGGGAATGGACGCTTTGATATGGATCGTCTCAAGTCTCTCTTGGCTTCCTACAAGGAAAAAGGGATTTACTTTGCGGTGGCTTCGGGTCGGGGATTTCTGTCTCTGGAAAAATTATTTGCTGATGTTCGTGATGACATTATTTTCATCGCGGAAAATGGCAGTTTGGTAGAGTATCAAGGTCAGGACTTGTATGAAGCGACTATGTCTCGTGACTTTTATCTGGCAACTTTTGAAAAGCTGAAAACGTCACCTTATGTAGATATCAATAAACTGCTCTTGACGGGTAAGAAGGGTTCATATGTTCTAGATACGGTTGATGAGACCTATTTGAAAGTGAGTCAGCATTATAATGAAAATATCCAAAAAGTAGCGAGTTTGGAAGATATCACAGATGACATTTTCAAATTTACAACCAACTTCACAGAAGAAACGCTAGAAGCTGGTGAAGCTTGGGTTAATGAACATGTCCCTGGTGTTAAGGCCATGACAACTGGCTTTGAATCTATTGATATTGTTCTGGACTATGTCGATAAGGGTGTAGCTATTGTTGAATTAGCTAAAAAACTTGGTATCACAATGGATCAGGTCATGGCTTTTGGAGACAATCTTAATGACTTACATATGATGCAGGTTGTGGGACATCCTGTAGCTCCTGAAAATGCACGACCTGAAATTTTAGAATTAGCAAAGACTGTGATTGGTCACCATAAGGAACGGTCGGTTATAGCTTATATGGAGGGCTTATAATGGCAGATATAAAATTGATTGCATTGGACTTGGACGGGACCTTGCTGACTACTGATAAAAGGCTGACGGATCGTACCAAGGAAACCTTGAAAGCTGCGCGTGATCGTGGTATCAAGGTCGTATTGACAACTGGTCGTCCCTTAAAAGCCATGGATTTCTTTCTCCATGAGTTAGGGACTGACGGTCAGGAAGATGAGTATACCATTACTTTTAATGGTGGATTAGTTCAGAAAAATACAGGAGAAATCCTTGATAAAACAGTCTTTTCATATGATGATGTGGCACGTTTGTATGAAGAAACAGAGAAATTATCACTGCCTCTTGATGCCATCTCAGAAGGAACAGTTTATCAAATCCAATCGGACCAAGAAAGTCTTTATGCCAAATTCAATCCAGCTTTGACCTTTGTTCCAGTGGACTTTGAAGACTTATCTAGTCAAATGACCTACAACAAATGCGTGACTGCCTTTGCTCAAGAACCCTTGGATGCAGCCATTCAGAAGATTTCTCCAGAATTGTTTGACCAATATGAAATCTTTAAATCACGTGAAATGTTGCTAGAATGGTCACCAAAGAATGTTCATAAAGCAACAGGTTTGGCAAAACTAATCAGCCATCTTGGAATCGACCAAAGTCAAGTGATGGCTTGTGGTGACGAGGCCAATGACCTCTCTATGATTGAATGGGCAGGTCTTGGTGTTGCTATGCAAAACGCTGTTCCTGAAGTAAAGGCAGCCGCAAATGTAGTGACGCCGATGACCAACGATGAGGAAGCTGTCGCCTGGGCTATCGAAGAATATGTGCTAAAGGAGAACTAAGATATGGGATTGTTTGACCGTCTATTCGGAAAAAAAGAAGAACCTAAAATCGAAGAAGTTGTAAAAGAAGCTCTGGAAAATCTTGATTTGTCTGAAGATGTTGATCCTACCTTCACAGAAGTTGAGGAAGTTTCTCAGGAAGAAGCAGAGGTTGAAATTGTTGAACAAGCTGTGTTCCAAGAAGAGGAAATCCAAGACACAGTTGAAGAAAGTCTGGATTTAGAGCCAGTTGTAGAAGTTTCTCAAAAAGAAGTCGAAGAATTTCCACACTCAGAAGAAGGGAATACTGAGTTTCTAGAGACTATAGAAGAAAATAATTCTGAAGTTCTTGAACCAGAAAGGCCTCAAGCAGAAGAAACCGTTCAGGAAAAATATGACCGCAGTCTTAAGAAAACTCGTACAGGTTTCGGTGCCCGCTTGAATGCCTTCTTTGCTAACTTCCGCTCTGTTGACGAAGAATTTTTCGAGGAACTGGAAGAACTGCTGATTATGAGTGATGTTGGTGTCCAAGTCGCTTCTAACTTAACGGAGGAACTACGTTACGAAGCCAAGCTTGAAAATGCCAAGAAACCTGATGCACTTCGTCGTGTCATCATTGAGAAATTGGTTGAGCTTTATGAAAAGGATGGTAGCTACGATGAAAGCATCCACTTCCAAGATAACTTGACAGTTATGCTCTTTGTTGGTGTGAATGGTGTTGGGAAAACAACTTCTATCGGAAAACTAGCCCACCGCTACAAACAAGCTGGTAAGAAGGTCATGCTGGTTGCAGCAGATACCTTCCGTGCGGGTGCAGTAGCTCAGCTAGCTGAATGGGGCCGACGAGTAGATGTTCCAGTAGTAACTGGACCTGAAAAAGCTGATCCAGCCAGCGTGGTCTTTGATGGTATGGAACGTGCCGTGGCTGAAGGTATCGATATTCTCATGATTGATACTGCTGGTCGTCTGCAAAATAAGGATAACCTTATGGCTGAGTTGGAAAAGATTGGTCGTATTATCAAACGTGTTGTGCCAGAAGCACCACATGAAACCTTCTTGGCACTTGATGCATCAACAGGTCAAAATGCCCTAGTACAGGCCAAAGAATTTTCGAAAATCACACCTTTAACGGGAATTGTTTTGACTAAGATTGATGGAACTGCTCGAGGAGGTGTGGTTCTAGCCATTCGTGAAGAACTCAATATTCCTGTAAAATTGATTGGTTTTGGTGAAAAAATCGATGATATTGGAGAGTTTAACTCAGAAAACTTTATGAAAGGTCTCTTGGAAGGTTTAATCTAATCAGAAGCAAAAATCCTGCAAGGCATAAACTTGCAGGAAATTTTTTTATTCTAAGCGACCATCTTGACGATAGGTGATATCTGGTTGCCAAGTCCATTTGGCACCGAATTTTTCAAGTAGGTCAAAGCTGGCTTGAGGTCCCATGCTTCCAGCTTTATAGTCATGAAGTGGGGCACCATTTTCAGCCCAGAGCTTTTCAATACGGTCAATCAACTTCCATGACGCACAAACTTCATCCCAGTGGCTAAAGTTAGTTGAGTTGTTATTTAGGACATCATAAATCAATTTTTCGTATGGTTCTGGAGAAGCACCAGTTGCAGTCGCATCTGTACGGTAATCAAGTGAGTTAGGAGCCAAGTTAAATTCTTCTCCTACTTGCTTCCCATTTAGGCTAAGAGAGAAGCCTTCTGTTGGTTGAATATAGATGGTCAAAATATTTGGAGCAAGTGGTTCTCCAAAGATAGAATCCATTTGTTTAAAGACGATGTTGACATGAGTTCCTTTTTCAGTCAGTCGTTTACCTGTACGGAAAAAGAAAGGAACACCACGGAATCGATCGCTGTCTACAAAGAAGGCACCAGATGTAAAGGTTTCAGTTGTTGATTCTGGATTCACATTTGGCTCGCTACGATAAGAGATGTATTTCATGCCATCAATCTTACCAGAGCGGTATTGCCCACGGATAAAGTGTTCTTTGAGTTCTTCATCAGTTGGATGATAGAGGTTTTTAAAGACCTTAATCTTTTCAGCACGAATCTCGTCTTTTGTGAAGCTTGCTGGTTTGTCCATGGCGAGGAGCGAAAGAAGTTGTAGAGTGTGGTTTTGGACCATGTCACGGAGGGCACCGGATTGGTCATAGTAGCCACCACGTTCTTCTACACCCAAGCGCTCCGCAAAGGTAATTTGAACATTGTCGATAAAATCCTTGTTCCAAACGTTTTCAAAAATCAAGTTTGCAAAGCGAACTGCAAAGATGCTTTGGATCATTTCCTTACCAAGATAATGGTCGATACGGAAAATTTGTTCTTCGTCAAATGTTGCTAGGAGTTCGTCATTCAACTTGTTTGCAGTTGCGTAATCTGTACCAAATGGTTTTTCAACGATCAAGCGCTCAAAACCTTTGCCATCGACAATGTTTTCAGATTTGAGGTGTTTGGCAATGGTTCCAAAGAACTGAGGTGCCATAGACAAGAAGAAGAGCTTATTGTGTTCAGCTTGGTATTTTTCATTAAGCTCAGCTTGTAATTGACGCAAAGCAATATAATGTTCCGAATCATTGACATCATGGCTTTGATAGTAGAAGTGGCTAGCAAATTCTTGGGCTTGCTCGGTACTATCTGCCAAATCAAGGATGGACTCGACAACTACAGATTCAAAATATTCCTTACTCCAAGGTCTACGGGCAGTTCCAATAACGGCAAAGTGCTTGGAAAGATTGCCGGATTTATATAGTCTAAAAAGGGAAGGGTAGAGCTTGCGTTTAGCCAGGTCTCCACTCGCACCGAAAATTGTAACAATAACCTTAGATGACATCTAGCTACCTAATTTCTATTTTTATTCCTAGTCTTGCTAGGTATGAGGAAACCTCATTTCATAAACTTAATTCTAACATAATTTTCCGAAAAATCAAAAATTCCAATACGAGGTAGAAAAACTGCAAGGAAATCCTTACAGTTTGAGTTTAGACGTTTAAGACCTTATCTAAGAACTCTTTCAGACGAGGGTGTTGTGGGTTATCAAAGATTTGGTCAGGTGTTCCGTCTTCAAGGAACTCGCCATCTGCAGTAAAGATAACGCGGTTGGCAACCTGACGAGCAAATCCCATCTCATGGGTTACGATAATCATGGTCATGCCTTGCTCAGCCAATTCCTTCATAACGTTAAGTACGTCTCCAACCATCTCAGGGTCAAGGGCAGAAGTTGGTTCATCGAAGAGCATGATGTCTGGATTCATTGCTAGGCCACGAGCTATGGCCACACGTTGTTTTTGACCACCTGATAGGCTATCTGGATTGGCATTAGCTTTATCTGCTAGTCCAACCTTTTCAAGCAACTCCATTCCCAATTTCTCAGCTTCTTCCTTAGTCATCAACTTGTGCTCAATAGGAGCAAAGGTGATGTTGTCCAATACAGACATATGAGGGAAGAGGTTGAAGTGTTGGAATACCATGCCGATATTTTCACGGACGTGGTCAACATTGGTTGTTTTTTCAGTTAAATCATAGCCGTTCACAGTGATGTGACCGCTAGTGACTTCTTCTAAAAGATTGAGGCTACGGAGGAAAGTTGACTTACCAGAACCTGAAGGACCGATGATACAAACAACATCTCCTTCATAGAACTTAGTCGTAATTCCTTTTAGGACTTCATTTTTTCCATAGTGCTTGTGTAAATCATTTACATCAATTTTTAATTTTGCCATTAACGAATCCTCTTTTCTAAGCGTTTCGCTAGTCTAGTCAAAAGTGTGATAATTACAAGATAGAAGATAGCAAGGATTGCATACATCTTGAAACTTTGGTAGTTACGAGCAATGATAATCTTACCAGTTTGGAAGAGTTCAACCAAACCGATAGCAGATACGATAGTTGTATCTTTAAGAGCGATAACGAATTGGTTGACAAAGTTTGGCAACATCAATTTAGTTGCTTGTGGCAAGATAATCTTACGCATGGTTTTTCCATAAGAGATACCCAAGCTTCGGCTGGCTTCCATTTGGCCAACTGGAACGGCCTGAATACCACCACGAACGATTTCAGCGATATAAGCAGCCGCATTGAGTGAGAGGGCAATGGTTCCAGCTACAAAGTCGTTAATTGGGCTTTGTTGGCCTGTGATAGACTCGATGAAGTTTGGAATTCCCCAGAAGATGAAGGCTGCAAGAATCATCAATGGAATACCACGAATAACGTCAACGAAAATCTCAGAGATGACGCGAAGAGATTTGTATGGGCTAACGCTAAACATACCGAAGATAATTCCGATGACAATGGCAATAGCAAATGAGATAAGAGCTAGAGCAAGAGTGATACCAAGACCGCTAAGGAGTTGTTTGTAGTTGTTTTGAAGCAAGCCCCAGAGCGTTGTTTCGTCAACAGTACTTGTTGAAGCAGTTGAAGATTCGCTAGCTAGGTATTTGTCAAGAATCTTTTGGAATTCACCGTTTGCTTTAAGGTTTGCAAGTCCGTTGTTGAACATTTCAATCAGTTCTGGATTTGCTCCTTTTTTAACGGCAAAGGCTGTTTCACCGATTGGAGTTCCAGAGATTGGAGTTTTCAATTTTTGACCTTGGCTGATAGAATATTTGAGAACAGGTTCATCATCCATAACGGCATCAATGGCACCAGTGTTTAAACTGTCATACATTGAAGAACCATCAGCAAAGGTTTTGATTTTGTAGCCGTATTTGCTTTGATTTTCTGTTAGGAAGGTTTGAGAAGCAGTTCCGTTTTTAACACCGACTGTCTTTCCTTTTAGATCTTCATAAGAAGCAATATTACTTGATTCTTTGACACCAAGAATGGTATTAGCAGTGTAGTATGATTCTGAGAAGTCAAAAGTTGCCTTACGAGCATCTGTGACAGACATACCAGCGATGATACCATCGGCTTGACCAGCTTGGACAGCACTGATAGCAGCATCAAAACCAGGGTTGGTGATTTCAATTTCAAAACCTTGGTCTTTAGCGATTGCCTTAATCAATTCCATATCAATACCAGTGTATTGGTTGCTTGAATTTTGGAAAACAAAAGGGGCAAAAGAAGAATCGCTGGCAATGATATATTTAGCCTTAACAGGAATAGCTTTTAATCCTGCGAGAGTAGTTGTAGTTGGCACTGCTGAAGATGATGAAGCAGTCCATTTCTTGATAATTTTATCAAGACTACCATCTTTTTTCATTTCAGACAAGGCTTGGTTAAATTCAGTAACCAGGTGCTCGTATTTACTTCCTTTTTTCACACCGAAAGCAAAACTTCCTACAGCTTCACCATCCATTTCAATATGGAGGTCTTGACCTTGGTTAATGGCATATTCGATAACAGGTTTGTCATCCATCATGGCATCGATGGCACCAGCACTCAAGCTGTTGTTCATTAAATCACCAGTGTCAAATGTTTTAATAGTAAAGCCATATTTATCTTTGATTGTTTCAAGGAAACGTTGAGCGGCAGTTCCGTTTTTAACACCAACGGTTTTGCCAGTTAATTGGTCGTACTTGCTAATTTTGTGTGACTTTGTAGTAGCAATGACAACTTTTGTATCATAGTAAGTATCAGACATGGTGAAGACTTTTTCACGTTCTTTAGTCTTTGTCATCCCTGCCATGATAGCGTCGGCTTGCCCAGCTTGAACCGCATTGACTGCTGCGTCAAATCCAGGATAGGACATCTGAATGTTCCAGCCTTTAATCTCAGCGACTTTGTTAATAATGTCAACATCAATTCCTTTATAAGTTTGATCTGAATCTTTAAACTCAAAAGGTGCATAGGCGGTATCAGAAACAATCTTAATCGTTTCTGCTTTGGCAATACCTAATGAGAAAATTGGGAATAAAATTAGCAAAAATGCTAGAAATTTTTTCTTCATTTTTAGTCTCCTTTTCCGAATATTCTCTCATTATATCAGAAAAAGTAAAAAAAGGCAAATTGTTATATTTTTCGTGTCAGAAAATATAACATTGATTTTTCCTTTTCTTTCTTGAATTGCTATTAAAAAGTGCTATAATAATAGTATATATAGAAGAAAAGAGGACGGGGATATGAAGAACAAAAGAATATTTAAAGACTTCCAAGCTTCAAAAATGAGTTTAAACATTTACACAAGCCCCTTGTTAGCCTTTGTTTTTGTCTTCATAGGAGAGTTTGTGGCTTTTACTTTGTATGGTATTGGCTTGTTAGCTCTCATCGGACTTGCTAGAAATTTTGGAGAGGCTGGTCAAAATCTTGCAACCTACTTGCAGACCTTGCATCAGAGCTTGACGGATAAAACAAGTGACTTTCGTTTAATTTTAGGATTACTGGCCTTTGGTTTTATTCTTAACACTGTGTTCAGATGGACAAGAAAAGTTGAGAAAAGACCTATTCGAACCTTGGGATTTTATAGAGAGAATTTCCTCAGCAATCTTCTGAAAGGATTTAGTCTAGGCCTGGCACTTTTTCTTCTGACCTTGTTAGGTTTAGTGGTCTTAGGTCAATATCGTTTGGAATCCATTCACTTGAATCCTTATTCTCTTGCCTTTGTCGTCTTTACTATCCCATTTTGGATTTTACAGGGGACAGCAGAAGAAGTGGTGGCCCGTGCTTGGCTACTTCCTCAATTGGCCTCAAGAACCAATCTAAAACTAGCTATTCTTATATCTAGCCTGTTCTTTACCCTGCTTCATATGGGCAATTCTGGCCTCACCCCTCTATCTCTAGTAAATCTCTTTTTATTCGGAGTTGCCATGGCTCTTTACCTTCTCAAAACTGATACAGTTTGGGGTGTTGCAGGTATTCATGGTGCTTGGAATTTTGCTCAGGGTAATCTCTTTGGGATTTTAGTTAGTGGTCAACCGTCAGGAACGTCTCTGATGACCTTTTTACCACAAGGCAATCAAGATTGGCTATCAGGTGGTTCTTTTGGCATAGAAGGTTCCATTATGACAAGTCTGGTATTACTACTGCTGATTGTCTATCTTGCTAATAAATTAAAGAAAGAAAATGAAAGGATGTGACTTCGGTCCGTCCTTTTCTTCGTGAAAATACTATAAGTATGCTAAAATAGGAATAGCACATGGAGAGAGGATTCTTATGATCAATCACATTACAGATAATCAATTTAAACTAGTATCAAAATATCAACCATCAGGAGATCAACCCCAAGCTATCGAGCAGTTGGTGGATAACATTGAGGGGGGAGAAAAAGCTCAGATTCTGATGGGGGCGACTGGAACAGGGAAGACCTATACTATGAGTCAGGTCATTTCTAAAGTCAATAAACCAACTCTGGTTATTGCCCACAATAAAACTCTGGCTGGTCAGCTCTATGGGGAGTTTAAGGAATTTTTCCCTGAAAATGCAGTTGAGTATTTCGTATCCTACTATGATTATTACCAGCCAGAGGCCTATGTCCCTTCTAGCGATACCTATATTGAGAAGGATAGTTCTGTCAATGACGAGATTGACAAGCTTCGCCACTCAGCTACCTCAGCCCTTTTGGAGCGTAATGATGTTATTGTCGTGGCCTCAGTCTCTTGTATCTATGGTTTGGGTTCGCCCAAGGAATACGCTGATAGTGTCGTTAGTCTCCGTCCTGGTCTAGAGATTTCTCGTGATAAACTCTTGAATGACTTGGTCGATATTCAGTTTGAACGCAATGATATTGATTTCCAACGCGGAAGATTTCGCGTTCGTGGGGATGTGGTAGAGATTTTCCCAGCTTCCCGAGATGAACATGCCTTTCGAGTAGAATTTTTTGGAGACGAAATTGACCGTATTCGTGAAGTTGAGGCTCTGACAGGTCAGGTGTTGGGAGAAGTGGATCATTTAGCGATTTTCCCAGCGACACACTTTGTGACCAATGACGACCACATGGAAGTTGCCATTGCAAAGATTCAGGCCGAGTTGGAAGAACAATTAGCTGTCTTTGAAAAGGAAGGTAAACTGCTTGAAGCCCAGCGTTTGAAACAGCGGACAGAGTATGATATCGAAATGTTGCGTGAGATGGGCTATACCAATGGGGTTGAAAATTATTCTCGCCACATGGATGGACGGAGCGAAGGAGAGCCTCCTTATACGCTTCTCGACTTCTTCCCAGATGATTTCTTGATTATGATTGACGAGAGTCATATGACCATAGGGCAAATCAAGGGCATGTACAATGGAGACCGTTCGCGTAAAGAAATGCTGGTTAATTATGGTTTCCGTTTGCCGTCTGCTTTGGACAATCGTCCTCTACGTCGGGAGGAGTTTGAGAGTCACGTTCATCAGATTGTTTACGTTTCAGCGACACCTGGTGACTATGAAAATGAACAGACCGAGACAGTGATTGAGCAAATCATTCGTCCAACGGGACTCTTGGATCCAGAGGTGGAAGTCCGTCCGACTATGGGACAGATTGATGACCTCTTGGGTGAAATCAATGCCCGCGTTGAAAAAAATGAGCGTACCTTTATCACAACTTTGACCAAGAAAATGGCAGAGGACTTGACCGACTACTTCAAGGAAATGGGTATCAAGGTCAAGTACATGCACTCGGATATCAAGACCTTGGAACGGACGGAGATTATCCGTGACCTGCGCTTGGGTGTCTTTGATGTCTTGGTCGGAATTAACCTGCTCCGTGAAGGAATTGACGTTCCTGAAGTGAGCCTCGTAGCTATTCTCGATGCTGACAAGGAAGGTTTCCTTCGCAACGAACGTGGACTCATCCAGACTATTGGACGTGCTGCTCGTAACAGTGAAGGCCATGTCATCATGTATGCAGATACGGTTACCCAGTCTATGCAACGTGCTATCGATGAAACTGCCCGCCGTCGGAAAATTCAGATGGCCTATAATGAAGAGCATGGTATCGTACCACAGACAATCAAGAAAGAAATCCGTGACCTGATTGCCGTGACCAAGGCAGTTGCTAAGGAAGAGGACAAGGAAGTCGACATCAATAGCCTCAACAAACAAGAGCGCAAAGAACTCGTCAAGAAACTAGAAAAACAAATGCAAGAAGCCGTCGAAGTGCTTGACTTTGAACTGGCGGCTCAGATCCGTGATATGATGTTGGAAGTCAAGGCCTTGGATTAGGGGAATAGTATGATTTATTTAAGAAAGTTAAAGAGAGAAGATTTGATGTCTTTATGGGAAATGGCTTATTCACAACTTAATCCAGTTTGGAAACAGTATGATGCTCCCTATTATGATGATTATCAGTATTTTTCAAATTTTAAAGAATTCGAACTACAAAAATCAGAATCCATTTTAAGCAACTCAAATCGCCTTGGTATTTTTGTTGATGATAAACTAGTTGGGACTGTTTCGCGTTATTGGGTATGTAAACAAACAAGATGGATGGAATTGGGAATTGGTATTTATGATAAAAAATTCTGGAACACTGGTATTGGGAAAGTTGCTATGTTGCAGTGGATAGATAGGACGTTTCAGGATTACTTGGAGTTGGAGCATCTGGGTTTGACAACTTGGTCAGGGAATCTTGGTATGATGAAACTTGCTGAAAAATTAAGAATGAAAAAAGAAGCTCATATTCCAAAAGTTCGTTATTATCAAGGTAAATATTTTGATAGTATTAAATATGGTATTTTGAGAGAAGACTGGGAGAAAATAAATGACGGTTATTATCAAATCAATGGAAACTCCTAAAGAGATAGAAGGTAAATCCCTTGTTCACTGGCAAATGTGGAGAGAGGCTTATGATGACCTTTTGCCTGCAGAATTTCAGGAGACAATGACATTAGAAAGATGTCGACTCTTTAGTCAAAAGTATCCAGAAAATACATTGATTGCGATAGGTGATCTGAAGGTAGTTGGTTTTATCAGTTATGGTAACTTTCGTGATGAGACTATGCAAGCTGGTGAAATTATTGCTTTATATGTTTTAAAAGACTATTACGGAAAAGGCATTGCACAAAAGTTAATGAAAGCAGCTTTGACTGCTCTGAATCATTTTTCTGAAATTTTCTTATGGGTATTGAAAGATAACAAGCGAGCCATTGCTTTCTATCAAAAAATGGGTTTTACTTTTGATGGACAAGAAAAGATACTTGAACTTGGAAAGCCTATAAAGGAAAAACGAATGGTATTCTATTCTAAAATAATTTTAAAAAGTAGAAGCTAATGGCACTGGTACCAAGTCTGAAAATTTAATAAATTAGAAAGCGAGTAAATTTATGTCCCGTTCCCAATTAACGATTTTAACCAATATTTGTCTGATTGAAGACTTAGAAACTCAGCGCGTAGTCATGCAGTATCGCTCTCCTGACACCAATCGCTGGTCAGGTTATGCCTTTCCTGGAGGTCATGTAGAAAATGATGAGGCTTTTGCGGAGTCTGTCATTCGTGAAATCTACGAAGAAACAGGGTTGACTATCCAAAATCCTCAACTTGTCGGCATTAAAAATTGGCCACTAGATACAGGTGGGCGCTACATTGTTATTTGTTATAAGGCGACTGAGTTCTCTGGTACCCTTCGCTCTTCAGAAGAGGGAGAAGTTTCTTGGGTGCAAAAAGACCAGATTCCAAACTTGGATCTGGCCTATGATATGCTACCTCTGATGGAGATGATGGAAGCTCCGGACAAATCAGAGTTTTTCTACCGTCATCGTACAGAAGACGATTGGGAAAAGAAAATTTTCTAATCCTTTACTAAATAACCGAGCTGCTCCAAGGCCTCCTCGATATAGTGGAGGTCTTGTTGTGTTTCGGCTTCGACTAGGTGGTAATGGATGCCATCTGTCAATTCAGATAGAGGTCTAAAGTCAGAATGCTCGACTTGTTCTAGAAAATGTTGCACATCTCTGCGACAAGACAGTTTAAGCAAGGTTTCAATTTCTCCATAAACGGGATGGTCAATCAAGGTATTCTGGACATGCCCACCATTATCGACAATAGCAAGGAGTTCCTGACCGATTTCTTCAACTTCATGTTTCACTTTGAAAAGTTTGTGAACATAAGGATTGGTATCAATTTGCTTATAGATGTAGCCACGATTGGTGGATAGGATAGGAGCGCCATCGGCTCTCAAAATTGCAATGTCCTGCACAATGACCTGACGTGTGACATGAAAATGTTCCGCCAAACTTTGGCCATTAAGGGCTTTAGGAGCTTCTTTCAAGAGTTGGAGCAGGGCTTGTTTGCGATCTTTTGTCATAGTTTTTCCTTTTAACGGCGTTTTCGAAGCACTTTATAGACAGCTAGTGCTAATGTATAGTCTACCATACTATGGATAATTGTGCCAAATCCAACTAGCACAAATAGAACATAGAACATGTTTTCTACATTGGTACCCGAAGTTGCGTAAAAAAGGACACAGGCTAATACTTCAGCAAGGGCATGAACAACAGCCAAAACAAAGTTGAAAACCCAGGAATATTTTGGTTTATCTAGGGTATCGGGGAATTTTTGTAGGTAAAGAGCTCCTAAAGCACCAAAAGATATATGGGAAAAGGCCCGAAAAACGATAACCATGGGATAGCCAGCCATCAAAAATCCAAAACTAGAGGCTAGGATGACAAAAACTGCCATCAAGGGCGACAAGAACATGGCTATAAAAATAGCGATGTGGCTCCCCAAAGTATAGGAAGCAGGTGGAATGACAATCTTGAAAGGCATAACAATTGGAATCAAAATCGCAATAGCCGTTAAAAGGGCTGTCATTGTCATAAATTGTGTCTTTTTCCGTGTATTCACAAGAATCTCCTTTTTAACTGCATATACACTAGTATGGTACAATAAACCAGACAATAAAGCAAGAATTTACTTGGGTTTATAGATCATTTTTTAGTTAAAAGTTATAGTGGATTGAAACTAGAATAGTACACCTCTGCTTCTAAAACATTGTTAGAAATCGATTTGTCCTGTTCTTATTTCGTTTTACTATAGTAAAGATTTCATTAAAAAG
>ERZ1023182.12-NODE-12-length-70414-cov-17.274833_pt1 | contig 70414 bp, 78 predicted proteins | sample MGYA00380437_ERZ1023182 | MGnify/ENA primary metagenome ERZ1023182 (study PRJEB33173, sample SAMEA4830395) | metagenome | study: EMG produced TPA metagenomics assembly of the PRJEB25223 data set...
CCTTTAGCTCCTAAACTGCACAAAAAAGAGAGGCTCCAGCCTCTCTCAGGGTTATTTTTCGTCATTCATTTTTGACTTTACTTCATCATAGGATAGTGCATGAGATTCCTCTTCTACTGCTTCAGGCATCTTTCCTGTTTCGTAAAGAGCTTTAATTTGTGTACTATCCAATGTTTCGTATTTCAATAATGCTTCTGCAATTAACTTGTGAGTTTCACGATTTGACTGAATAATTTCAGCAGCTTTATTTCGTGCCTCATTTAATAATGAACGAACCTCTTCATCAATTTCATAAGCTGTTTGTTCTGAAATTGATTTTTGAGGGCTCTGTGCACCAAACATAGCATGGTTTCCTTCATATTGTACTGGGCCAAGTTTTTCACTCATACCGTACTCTGTAACCATTGCACGCGCCATTTGTGTCGCTTGTTCAAAGTCGTTTGAAGCTCCTGTAGTTTGGACATTAAAGATAATTTCTTCAGCTACACGTCCACCCATTAAGCCAGCCAATTGCTCTTTCATATCTTCTTTAGATAGAAGCATTTGATCTTCTTTAGGAAGTGCAATCATGTATCCGCCTGCACGGCCGCGTGGTACAATTGTAACCTTATGGACAACGCGAGCATTCGACAAGACTAGACCAACAATGGTATGTCCTGCCTCATGGTAAGCAACCAATTCTCGTTCTTTTTGTGAAACTGTATTATCTTTCTTAGAAGGTCCAGCAATAACTCTATCTTCTGCTTCATCAATATCTGAAGCATCAATTATCGATTTATTGCGACGAGCAGCAACTAAAGCTGCTTCATTCAAGACATTCTCTAAATCAGCACCAACAAAGCCTGGAGTTTGTTGAGCCACTAATTTCAAATCAACATCTTCTGCTAAAGGCTTGTTCTTAGCGTGAACTTTCAAGATTGCTTCACGACCTTTAACATCAGGACGACCAACCAATACTTTTCTATCAAAACGTCCTGGACGCAAAAGGGCAGGGTCAAGTACATCTGAACGGTTTGTCGCAGCGATGACGATAATCCCTTCATTTCCCTCAAAACCATCCATCTCAATCAAAAGTTGGTTCAAGGTTTGTTCACGTTCGTCATTACCTCCGCCGAGACCGACTCCACGTTGACGTCCAACAGCATCAATTTCATCGATAAAGATGATAGCTGGTGCTGCTTTTTTGGCATCCTCAAAAAGAGAGCGAACACGACTAGCTCCAACTCCGACAAACATTTCTACAAAGTCAGAACCTGAGATACTAAAGAATGGAACACCTGCTTCTCCAGCGACTGCCTTAGCAAGCAAAGTTTTACCTGTCCCCGGAGGTCCCTCCAAAAGAACACCTGCTGGAATACGGGCTCCAAGTTTTGTGAATCGTTTTGGATCTTTTAAGAACTCAACAACTTCAACTAGTTCTTGTTTTTCTTCCTCAGCTCCAGCAACATCTGAAAATCTTACTTTAATATCTTCTTTATTTGCTGCTTTAGCCTTACTACGTCCAAAACTCATTGGATTACGGCCATTGCCTCCTCCCATATTTCCCATCATAGAGAATAGGAAGAAGAATAGAATTCCAAATGGCACAATGGATACGAGTAGATTAATCCATATACCACTTGAACTTTCATGCTTAACAGTTACTTCTGCTTTATGGTCAGTAGCAAGTTTTTGCAATTCTGATACGGTAGTATCTGCAGGAAGAATAGTGCTGGTAAATTTCTCTACCTTAGTAACAGATGGCGTGAAAAACTGAATACCTGTTTCTTCTTTACTTGTCTTAGGATTTTTATAGACACCAGAAACTTCGATAACACTACCATTTGGTTGGTAAGTTAATTCTTTTACATTACCATCGGTAATTTCTTGTACCAACTCAGTATAGTTGATTTGCTGACTTCCTCCTGAGTTATTCCCAGAATAGAAATACTGGAATCCTGTCACAAGGAAAAAGATAAATAATAACCATAGAAAAGGATTTTTAATTAAACCATTATTTTGTTTTTTCATTAAAGATTATTCTTTCTAATTTGAATACACTTCCTCTTTCAATACTCCAATATAAGGAAGATTACGATAATTTTCTTTGTAGTCTAAACCATAACCTACTACAAACTCATTTGGGATAGTAAAGCAGGTATAGTCTGCCTCAATTTCTACAACACGTCCTTCTGGTTTATCCAACAAGGTTGCAATTTTAACAGAAGATGCTTCTCTTGTTTTAAACATATCTCGCAAATTCTTCAAAGTTTGACCTGTATCAATGACATCTTCTACAAATAGAACATGTCTTCCTTTGATATCTTGAGTCACATCTTGTTTAATATTGATAACACCACTACTTGCTGTTCCACCATGGTAGCTAGAAACCATCATGAAGTCCATTTCAATATGTGTATCAATATGTTTGGCCAATTCAGCCATAAAAGGAATAGATCCTTTTAAAATCCCAACTAAGATTGGATTTTTTCCTGCATAGTCTTTAGTTAATTGAGCACCTAGTTTTTTAGCTGCTTCTGTAATTTCATCGTGTGAAACGAGGACTTTTTTAATATCGTTTTCTAACATTTTTTACCTATCTATTTTTTCTATATAAAGTACAGTGTTCATTATATCATTTTTCGTTTTTTTACTCAAATTATTGGTCGCAATTCCCAAAATTGAGACAATTTCACCAAATTGCTCAATAATAAGAGCAGAGTTTCTCTTTTCCATAGGGATTTTCAAATCAATAAATAAACGTCTGAGTTTTTTTCTATGCCCATTTTTAATCAAAACATCTCCTGTTTTTCGATGACGAATGTGTATGGATGTTTCACGTGAAACAGGTATTTGTTGAATTGATTCACCTTCTAATGGAAGTCCAAAGGAAAATAAATATCCTTGATAAGCTACCTGATTTTGATAGTGTAACACAAGTTCATCTTCCTCTTCATCAGCCTGCGGACTGATTTCACAAATCTGAAACTGTTGGTACTCTTTTATCAATTCATAGCCATTTTTAATCGGATGACGATACTGGCTTTTAGATTTTAAAATCTGCTGAACTTCAGCAAACTGAGCTTTTGTAAGATTCAAATCTGGAAAACGATTCAGATAAGTTTGAAGTAAAACTCTTTGTGTAGACTCAGAGTAAGAAAATAACTGCTGTAAATTTTCCACATTAATATTGTTAGATAATTCAGCTATTGCCAAATCATAATCTAAAATTTCATTGCCGATGCCTAAGATTGCATCCCTAAATCGAGGATTTTCTTTTTCCAATTCTGGTAAGTAAGAGTTTCGAATACGATTTCGAAAATAATGATTCTCCTGATTTGATGTATCTTCAAAGTGAAAAATTGATGGAAAGTCTTTTTTCTGAAAATGCAAGAAGGGACGAATGATTTCTATCTCTCCGACTACTTGCTTCTCCTTAATTCCTGATAGATAGCGCAAGCGAGTTCCTCGAATCAAGCGCATCAAAATCGTTTCCACCTGATCATCAGCATGGTGGGCAGTGACTAAAGCTGTCGCACCTGTCTTTTTCATGACCTCTTGAAAAAAATCATAACGAAAATTTCGTGCACGCGCTTCTGAAAATTCTCCTGAAAAATTGCTGATATAAATAGGAAGCTCTGCTTCAGCAGCCAACTTCCTTAATTCCTTTTCTTCCCAATCTGATTCAATTCTCTGCTTATGATTCACATGAGCTAGGATCAATTCAATCTCTAACTCTTTTTGATAAGTAGACAATACCTTAAATAGAAACATGGAATCTAATCCACCAGAAAGAGCTAGAACCGCCTTAGCATGCTTTTTGAAATATCCCTTCTTGAGAAAATGATTTAAAAAATCTTGTTCCCTCATTTTAGAACCTCATAAACATCCTTGGATATCTGAGAAATTGTATCATAATCAGAATTCTCAGTGAAAATAGAAAGAATAAATGGAGAATCTGCGTAGACAACACCCGTATCATGCTTAAATTCGTCCGCATCCCCAATTTTATGAGCTACCTTCACAGAAACACCTTTGGCAATTCGCTGATTATCAAAATCTGTTTTAGTCAAAGACTCTAGCACAAATCCATTTTGATTATAAATAGCTTCCATGACCTTTCCGGCCATCTTGGAAGAAATCAATTTTTCTTTTGAATCCCAATCATCTCCCATAATGGCAGACATTTTGGATTTGAATGTGGCATCAGATTGGTTTGAAATGTAATATCCCAATAGATTATGAGCTACATTATCAGATTCTTTTGATACTTTCGTAATTAAATCCTTTAAAGAATATTCTTTATTATCTTCTTTTTTAGGAAGACTACCACTTCCCTCTGGTTTATAAGAACCTGGAAAATCATTGACTGCAGATACGTATTTTACAGTCGTATCTAACTGATAAAGACCCTCATTTATTTTTTCTTGCGTATAATAGAGATAGGAGAGTTTCAAAACGCTGGCTGCATACATCTTTTCATCTTGATTGATACCAGCTTCTTTTCCAGTAGTCAGTTGCTTAACATAAATAGAGAAAGAATCTTTCTGATATTTTTCAGATAACATTTCTTGAACTTTACTCATCCGATTATCTTCTTCAGAAGTTGATTCTTTAGCTACCCATCCAGCCTGATCAATATGTAGAAATTCTCTTCCTTCTACAAACATGGTCTTGTCGATTGATACTTGCGAATAAGCTGATAAGGATGATTTCACTTCTTTTAAATCATAAGGACTATTGTACAGTTTAAAGTCAGATTCTAACCATACTTTTTTTATTGTTGGAGTTACCTCTGATTGATCATATAAAAATCGTTTGTCCGCAGCTATAAATTGATGATTTGATAGCTTAAATACTGGAATCCCTTGTTTATTTAAGCGCCACTCGGTTATTTGAAAACTTGTTTTGGGAGTCAATTTCCCAGATTCCACTACTAAATCTTCATTCGCATAAACAGGACCCTCTCCATAAACCATGGGAGAACTTAATTTTTCTCTAAAATAAATACCAAAGTCAGATTGTGAAAGGTAATAAATTTCTTTCGAAGTATAGACGACTTCTTTTTCTGTGCTAACGACTTTTGAAATGATCAAAAAACTTGGTAGCAACAAAATAATTAAGAATTTACGCATTCTTCCTTTCCTTTTCTTCTTGTAAACGCAATAATTGATTTTTATCAGCCAATTCTTCCAACTTTTCATCTGACAAACTCAAAAATTGCTCTATTACGTCTAATAAATTTTCCATTTTATCACCTTTGAAGCAAGTCAGGAATCGTATAAACTTTTTCCCTCGACTTAGAATAATAGTACTTCGCTCGTGTATATTTAGCAGCATAATCTTCATCTTTCAACTTGGTAGCAAATGCTGTCTCCTTATCCTTTTCATCACTCAAAGTTTGATACTGAGTTTGCAAGTCTGCTAATTGCTGACGTCTTTGGAGTAATTGCTGATAACTCTGCGCTAAATTAAAAGTTGGCAAGATAAATAATAGCATAATCAAAATCAATACCCCTCCCATAAAACGATTCCGTTTTTGTCGTTCTTTAATCAGGTAGCGACGACGTTGGTATTCATTTTGAATAAAAGAATTATTCAATTGTACAATATTTTTAGACATTTTCTTCTACCCGTGTTTCACTGATAATTTCATACATTCCTGCTGCATCTTCTTTTTTTGTACTATCTTTCATCTCTAGTACTTTTACAAGCAGCAACTTATTGCCAAAGCGAATTTCAACTTGGTCATTAACTTTCAAGTCCGTTAAACTTTTGGCCAAGATTCCATTAACCTTGATTCTACCTTTATCTGCTACTTCCTTTGCGACTGTACGACGCTTGATAATTCGCGATACTTTTAAATATTTATCTAATCTCATCCTTATTACCTCAATTTATTATTGTACCATTTTTATCTATTTTATAGAAGAAAAATATCAAATGTAATTTTCTTCCTTAGACTCTTTTATCTCTAATAAACTTTCTCCAAAAATCAGCAGACCTTCTAAAATTTCATAATCTTTCTTATTTTGGACATCAAATACAAGCTCCATTAATCCCTTATTCTCAGCGATGCCTGCTTTTAAGTTCGTTACGGATAAAGCTTTAAAATAATCTTGAGCTAAAAACAATCGTTGAGTGACTTTTTCAAATTGAATTGTAATTTTATTATCTTTTCTTTCCACACGTTGAACAAAGACCTTGTCCAAGTATGATTTGACCAAACCAATCTCTAAAAGATAGGCTACTACATCTGGGTATTCTCCAAAACGGTCTATCAACTCCTCTTGTAACTCTTCATAATTGACACGGTTGTCAATTTGACGAATTTTCTTGTAAATTTCAATCTTATGTCGTTGATCAGAAATATAAGTATCAGGAAGATAGGCATCAATTAGCAAAATCAACTCAGCATTCCCTTTGGTTCTTGTGTTAGTGTTAGCGTTAGCATTACCGTTTCGTTTAGCAATAGCTTCCTCTAATAACTGCGAATACAATTCAAAACCAACAGAATCAATGAAACCAGACTGGGATTTTCCTAAAAGATTTCCTGCTCCACGAATCGAAAGATCTCGCATTGCAATCTTAAAGCCAGAGCCCAATTCTGTAAATCCTTTAATCGCTTCTAATCTCTTTTCAGAGACTTCACTGATTGATTTTTCTGGACGATACATGAGATAAGCATAAGCAATACGATTACTACGACCGACTCTTCCTCTTAACTGATATAAGGTTGACAAGCCCATATGGTCCGCATTTTCAATAAATAAAGTATTAGCATTTGGAATGTCCACCCCTGTCTCAATAATAGTAGTCGTCACCAAGATATCGTATTGTCCCTCAATAGAGTCTAATAGAGTATTTTCCAACTGGACTTCACTCATTCGACCATGAACATATCCAATCGAAGCCTCCGGAATCAACTCCTGTAATTCTGAAACCTTCTGAACAATTGTGTCAACTTTGTTGTAAAGATAGTAAACTTGACCTCCACGCTCCATTTCACGCAAGACAGCATCACGAATGACACTATCATTCTTTTCCAAAACATAGGTCTGAACAGGATAGCGATTAGTCGGCGGAGTTTCAATAACAGATAAATCTCTGATTCCCAGCATAGACATATGGAGGGTACGAGGGATTGGCGTAGCGGTCAAAGTTAGGACATCCACTTGTTTCTTCAGTTCTTTCAAAGTTTCCTTATGCTTGACACCAAATCGCTGTTCCTCATCAATAATCATCAAGCCCAAATCAGCAAACACAACATCTTTTGACAAAACACGATGTGTTCCAATCAAAATATCGACTTGACCGTTTTTCAATTTTTCAAGTGTTGCAGTCTGCTCTTTTTTACTTCTAAAGCGACTCAACACATCAACATTAACTGCAAAATTTTGGAATCGTTCCTTAAAATTCGTATAGTGCTGTTGCGCTAAAACCGTCGTCGGAACTAGAATGACAACCTGTTTGTGATCATTGACTGCTTTAAAGGCTGCACGCATAGCAACTTCAGTCTTTCCAAAACCAACATCCCCAACTAAAAGTCGATCCATTGGCTGAGAAGCCTGCATATCCCTCTTGATTTCCTCAATACTACGAAGTTGATCATCCGTTTCAACATAAGGGAAAGCATCATCAAAGGCATCTTGATCATCATCATCAGCTGAGAAAGCAAAACCCTTCAACTGACTACGTTCAGAGTAGAGTTTGATTAAATCATCAGCTATATCCTCTACCTGGTTCTTAACCTTTTGCTTGGCCTTTTTAAAATGACCGTCATTTAATTTATTGAGTTTTGGAGCTTTACCATCACTTGAAATATATTTGGACAGTAGATGAATCTGTTCCACGGGGATAGAAATTTGATCACCATTTTGGTATTGGACACTGACATAATCGCGATGAATTCCCTTGATTTCAATGGTTTCAATTCCTAGATATTGACCAATCCCATGGATATGATGGACAACATAGTCCCCTTTTTCAAGTTCATTGTAATCTTTTAATCTCTCTGCATTTGAAACATGTTGTCTTCGAAAACGACGCTTTAATTTCTTTTGAAAAATCTCATGTTCAGTTATCAATAAAATCTTTTCATCTACAAAATGAAAACCATGTCTGAGATTACCCTCTATTAAGTTTACAGATTCTTTACAGATACTTGTCTTATCTCTAGAATCCAATTTAATCTGATATTCCTCTAACATATCCTCCAATGTTTTACTTCCCATTGAATTGCTAGACTGCAGAATAATGGTGTAATCCATTTTTTTATATCGTTCAATTTCTTCTTTTAGAAAAGAAAACTGATTGAAAAATTCCTGCATAGGATATTGATTGAATTGATAAATTTTGTCAAATTTGAGATTTCCTAAACCCTTTTGAAGATTAGAGAAAAAGGTCACTGGACTTTGTTTTTTATAGATTTGTTCAATATCAGAAAAATACTGCATATCAGAAAATGCTTTACTATTCTGTAATTCTTCTGTAAAGTACTGCGCTAAGTCTCTTTCAAAGACTTCATACTGATTCATCAATTTTTGATAATCATCAAAGAATATTGGAGTATCTTTTTCAATATAATCAAAGACAGTCCATGTCTTATCATAGCACAAAGATAAAAACTTCCGAGAGTCTGCATGACTTTGTTTTTGGTGAAAACTTGAAAGAATTTCTTCCAGGTATGATTTCAAAATAGGTGATAAAGTTTTTGAAATTTGTTTTTCTAAAGCTGACTGTCCTCGTTGATAATCCTTTTCTCTCAAAAGCATATCACTAGCTGGAAAGATAGTGAGTTCTGTCTTATTTTCTTTCGATAATTGTGTTTCTACTTCAAATGACCTGATACCATCAATTTCATCACCAAAAAACTCAATTCGACAAGGTTCTAACTGGGATATTTCAAAAATATCTAAAATATCTCCTCGAAGACTAAATTCGCCCTGAGTTTGTACTTGAGTAACTTTTCGATAGCCATTTTCCTTTAACTGATGGATAAACGCGTGTTGATCATATTCTTCACCAACTGAGATTTTTACAATACTATCTTTGAATGCATTGGGAGACGGTAAAATCAATCGACTTGCTGCGATATTACAAACTAAAATCCCTTTCTTAGATGAATCAGTCAAAAAACGCAAGGCTTCAACCCGTGAAATAATTTTTTCCTGTGAAGACATCAAAAACTCCACCATAGGAGCATCATCTACCAAAAATGGATAGACGAGTTCCTCACCCAAGATAGATATAAGATCACTAACAAGTCCTTCTGCTTCTCCATAAGTTGACGTCAATAACACAATCCTATCTTCTTTTTCTAAACTGCTTGCAATTGCAAGAGCCTTAGTAGATGTTGATAAACCAAGTATTAGTTGTCTTTTCTTATCTGTTAAATTTTGATGCCATTTTTTAATCTGATCATTTTCTGAGAATAAATCTAATAAGGTCACCATTTATCCGTTATACCTCTGCATTGTTTTCTCAAAATTTTTCTCTTGTAAATAGTAGTTTACAGAATCGTAAACTTTGTCAACAGACTGTAAAATACCGATATAATCATCCCTGTCAAACTTACTCAAAACATGATGAACAACTGACATACCATTTTTAGGTCTTCCAATTCCAATCTTAACACGGTTAAAGACCTGAGTTCCTATATGTTGAATAATAGACTTGATACCATTATGACCACCTGCTGAGCCTTTTGCTCTTAAACGAATTTTCCCAACTTCCATGTCAAGATCATCGTAAATGATAAGTAAATCGTCAATATCCAAACCATAGTAAGTTAATAAAGCATGAACTGCTTTTCCACTTTCATTCATAAAGGTCGTTGGTTTAACCAGATAAATTTTTTCTCCATTTAGGAAAAAGGATGCTAGGTCAGCTTGAAATATCTTATCGTGTGTAAAAGTGACATTCTGTTTCTTCGCTAGTTGATCAATCAACATAAAACCAACATTGTGTTTTGTTTCAAAATATTTATCCCCTGGATTTCCCAAGCCTACAAGTAATTTGGTCATTTATTTTTCCTTTCAAAAGCCAAAAGGGTTGGAATTTTTTTCCAACCTAATTGACACCATTTATTAATTTTTAGACATTAAAGCGGAATTCCATGATATCGCCATCTTGAACGATATATTCTTTTCCTTCTTCACGCAAGCGTCCAGCTTCTTTTACGACCTTTTCAGATCCGTATTTCACTAGATCTTCATATGACATGGTTACTGCACGAATAAAACCTTTTTCAAAGTCTGAGTGGATAATACCAGCTGCTTGAGGAGCCTTCATACCACGTTTGAAAGTCCAAGCGCGAACTTCTTTTTCACCAGCTGTGAAGTAAGTTCCCAATCCAAGCAAGTGGTAAGCTGCACGCGTCAACTTATCTACACCTGATTCTGTCAAACCAATGGCTTCAAGAAACTCTTTTTTATCTTCATCATCCAATTCAGAAATTTCTTCCTCAGCACGCGCAGAAATAACGACTACTTCAGCATTTTCTGTCGCTGCAAATTCACGAATTTGTTTGACATAGTCGATAGAGTCAGGTTCTGAAACCACATCCTCGTCCACATTAGCTACATAAAGAACTGGTTTAGTCGTCAAAAGGAAAAGACCTTTGACAACCTTTTGTTCCTCATCTGTAAATTCAATGGTACGAGCTGATTTCCCGTCTTCTAGGACTGGTTTAATCTTTTGAAGAACATTGAATTCTGCTACTGATTCTTTATCTTTTTGCGTACGTGCCATCTTTTCTACACGCGCATATCGTTTGTTCACTGATTCTAAGTCAGCAAGAATTAATTCCAGATTAATTGTATCAATATCTGCAAGTGGATCTACAAAGGCGTCTTCACGTCCTTGCTCGCGCATCACATTTTCATCATCAAAAGCACGAACTACGTGAACAATCGCATCTACTTCACGAATATTGGCCAAGAATTTATTCCCTAGCCCTTCTCCTTTTGAAGCTCCTTTTACAATCCCTGCAATATCCGTAAATTCAAATGTTGTGGGAACTGTCTTTTTAGGAGTTATCATTTCAGTTAGTTTTTGTAGGCGTTCATCTGGAACTTCCACCATTCCAACATTTGGATCAATAGTCGCAAATGGGTAGTTTGCTGCCTCTGCTCCTGCTTTTGTAATTGCATTAAATAGTGTTGATTTACCAACGTTTGGCAAACCAACGATACCTGCTGTCAAAGCCATATTTCTCATTCTCCGTTTTCATTTCAATCCCTAATATTATAACACAAAAAGGGGAAACTTGCTAAAATTCCTTGATATAGCTATTTCCCATAACTGAAATAATAATTTTATGGACTTTTTTAGGAACTTTTTAATTTTTCAATAGCTTTTTCATAAAATGAAGTAGCATTTTTCTGATTGTCTTTGGATAGGTGGCTATAAATATCCATGGTCATAGAAAGTTTTGCATGACCGAGCCGTGTTTGTATCTCTTTGTAAGGTAGTCCAGCATTGAGCAAGATACTAGCATGAGTGTGGCGGAAGGCGTGGAACGTAAAACGAGGGCATCCAGCACGTTCCAAATGTTTTACTAACCTGAAACTAAGCATTCTAGCGTCTATATGCTTATCAAAGCTATTAGAGAATACTTTCTCATAGGTCAACCCCATTTCTTTCCCTATTTGGGATTGTCTTGCTTTGTAGAGCCGTAGCATGAGCACCGTCTTATTATCCAAGTCAATTACCCTAATACTTGATTTAGTCTTAGGGCCAGTGATTTCTTTGATAATATTTAACGTTTTATTTACGTCTAGTGTGCCGTTTTTTAGGTCAATATCAGACCATTTGAGGGCTAAACACTCACGAATACGCAAACCAGTCGCTAAAAGCGTCTTATATAGCACCGTATCGTAGAAATTTTTGTAAGTGTTTGGCAGCTGCTCCAGGTAAGTCAAGAATTTTTTTAAGTTATCATCATCCAGATATTTCAATTTTTGCCCTTCTTTTTCCTTACGACGTGGCACGATAACATCACGGGCAGGGTTAAAGGGGATAGCTTGCAAAGATACGGCATATTTAAGTATGCGTTTGTTTAGAGAGTGAAGGAGCGGATATTCTTGGAATCCTTTGCCTAGTTGATTATAGTCTTTTGCCCATTGATTGACTTGCTTTTGAATGATTGGGGGCGTCAGTTTATCCAGCCTATAATTTCCGAAAGCTGGAAGTAGATATTTATCTATTTTGAATTTGGTACCCATTAAGGTCGATTTTTTAACCGTATGGCAGTACGTTTCTAGCCAATTCTCCACCAGTTCGGCGTAAGTCTTTATCTCAACTGCTTTATATACTGTAGACCCGTCTTTTTCAAAGTCGATTTAAGCCTGTAGCGCTTTGGCTTTGAGTTCTCTCTTGGTTCGCCCTGATATAGTCGTCTTGACTTTCTTACCTGTTACGGTATCGATACCAAGGTAGACGCTAGAGCGATAGACTGTAGACCCGTCTTTTTTGGTGTATTCTGTTATTTTCATGATGATAAACCTTTCTAAAATACATCAGCAGGCAAGCTATTATTAAAAAGGTTTTAGATTATGGTTTATATCATGTTGAGCTTACGGGAAAGATTTTATTTGTTATTTTCTTCAGCTAAAGCTATCTGTACAAGTTTTTCTTTTACTTTTTCAGTGAGTTCCTCATAGTAGAGAATTGAAGAAATAATTTCTTTTAAAAAATTGAAATCGATTAACCCCATTGCTACCCATAAGACAATATTTTCCATTGTTTCGATAAAGAAGGGAATGAGGTAATCAAGGTGATTGATTGTTAAAAATTTAATACCGAAGACAATGCTACTTCTCTTATTTCCATCATTGAACATATGAAATTGAACTGTATTAAATACTAGCACTGTAAGTTTTGTTTCAAAGTCTGGATAGTAATCGTCATTCTGTAAGTGTTCAAATACACTAAATACCCTTCCCTTATCTTTAACACCGTGTAAACCACCTATTTTCTCAATTACTTCAATGTCGTGTAGTAAAATTGCTTCTTCAGCAGAAAAATAATTGATTTTATCCATTATTTATCTCTCAATCTTTCAAAAACTTGGCGGTGTTCATCAATTTGTTCCGAAAGTGATTTACTTTGTTCGCCAATAAATCTTTCAAAATCTTCTTCAGAAATTGGACGGATATATTCTGCTAATTTCTCATGTTTGGCATTCCTGAAAGATAGATCCCTACTAGCCATTTTCTCTCTGGCATGCATTAAATGGGGTTCTTGCATTGGGTGATTTGCTAATCTCTGAATTATCTCGATTACATCAGTATTAGTTAGTTTTTGATTTGAAGACTTACTCTTTTGTTCAATCTCATAAGCAACCCCTTTTTCAAAACTAGCAATAACTATAAGTACCTCACTATACATTGTTGCGCGAGCATTATCATTTTTATTCAATTTCAGTATTTTTTTATATTCTGATGCTCTTTCTTTAAAGATTGCTTTGTAAATTTCATTCGTTAATTGACCATATTTAAAATTACTTCCAGAGACATACTTATCAATGGCATTTGTAAATATTTTTCTAGCATTATCTTCTTCTAATGCAGTCGATAGATAATTTTTGTCACGCTGGTTTATAAATTTTACATGGCCACCAGTCTTCTCAGTTAACACATTAATGACAATATCAAGTAGGGTATTTCTTACTTGCTTAGCTATATCACTATTGGTTAACAACATAGCAAAATTAAGCAATGTTCTGAACGATGAGATACTTAATTGTGTAACTTTGCTACCGACATTTGTGTCGGTAGCAAAAGCATTTTCTTTAAATTTAGCTAGTTTTTCTCCACGTAAAGTGTGATAACCATTTTCAGTAAGCTCCGTTTTATGAGCTTCAACAAGTCTTTCAATAGTTCGAATGTCGACTTCGAAAAAGGTAGCTAGCTGAGAATTTGTAAAATAAAAAGTATCCTCAAAGTAGAAACCAGGTACTTTTAAAATCTCTTCAGCTTTTTGTAATGCTAAAGAATTATTTAAAATATTTTGTCTTTCTATTTGTGAGGTTGTCAGATCAGTCATAATTTCTCCTTTTTGTCGAGTTAATTTGCCAATAACTCCCGATATTTCAAGAGTTTTATTTTATTTTCGTGTCGTTAGAGTATATTAGAAAATCTTGAACTCCGCGAATACACGCGCTTCAGGATTGTTGAACATTGTGGCGCGTGGGTTAGTCGCTGAAGTGTTCCCTGATTTCTTCAGCTAAATCATTCAAGCGGTTCTGAATACCTTTATAGTAATCAAATTCAATGGTGTCAATGATGTCACTTTTTTCAGTAAATATCTTGTTTTTTGTAACACAAAAGCTATTATTTGTATTATTGTGAACAAGGTCATTTATCTCATTTTGAACAGAAGATATTTTCCTTTGTAAGCAATAGCCTAAGATTTTTCGATCTTGAATACCTATTTTTTCAATTATTTCATTCACTTCAAAGACAACTGCCCCATAGCTATCAATTTTATTGTTAAGGCTATTGATAAGATTAGAAATTTCAGAATGCACATAGGAGGTATTGAGAGCTTGCTCACGTTCAATAACGTTTATTAAACGTGTAATATATTCGTTAGTAATCATGGTGAGTACATTATTATAAGCGTACTCCCTAGCTTCGCGCTGTTTGGAAAGTAGTAGAGCCTCATTATTTTTTGAGATATCTGATAAATCAAGTCCGTTGAAAATTTCAACAATACCAGGGTTTATTATTGAAGACTGAAGAACGCGACCCAAAACACCCTGGTCAAATGCTATTTTTCCTCGAATGTACTCCATATTCATATAATCTTTTTTAAAGCTAAGTATTTCTTTGATTTTATTGAAGAACATCTCAAAAACCTTTTCTCTTTGATTATTATCTAGCAACTCTTTTAGTGTGCTGGTTGAAACTGTATCAATAAACCGCAGATCTAGGAAAGATTTTTTTACGTTCAAAAAATCAGCTATTTTTTGTAAATTCCCAGCGGTTGGTAAAGATTTTCCTTTTACATATCCCGTAATTGTACTTTTAGGAATATCTAAAGCGTTATGAAGGTCAATTTGTCTAACCCCTTTTTGTTCCATAAGAAGGTTGAGCCGTTTAGAGAAGTATTCTCTATTTTCAAGATCTTGAGGACTATTTTTAGCCATGACTTTAACCCTTTCAGTTGTAAGTTATACATTGATTATAACACAAAATAAAAACAAAGTACGAAAATAAATAAACTTTTTTTCTAAAAACACTTGACTAAGTACGAAAATAATAGTACTATTAACTTATCACTTTTGAAAGGAATTGTTAGATTATATGGAACAATGGACGTTGAAAGCCTGTAGAGTAAACGCTGGTTATACTTTGCGACAGGTTGCTAAAAAGGTAAATAAGAATTTTCAAACTGTCTCCAAGTACGAAAAAGATAGTACATATATACCGTTTGAACTTTTAAAAGAATTGTCTGCAATTTACCAAGTTAAATTGGACAATATTTTTTTAGGAGACAGTACGAAAAAAATAGAACTAAATAAAAGAGAGGTGCAATAATGAGAGTATTATTTTAAGTCAATGGTGGCAGAAATCAAACCAGACATAACAATAGATGAATTATTTTATAGCTAGAAAGGAGCAAACCAATGGAACTAGTCTACATGGACGGAAAGAAAGAGCCGTATACTACGAGTGAGATCATCGCTGAATGTGCTGGAGTCACTCATCACACAATACAAGAACTTTTAAGGAAGCATAAAGCTGATTTTGAAAGCTACGGAATTATCGCATTTGAAATGCGTAAATTAGACGGCCGAGGGAGACCAATGAAAATATATCTCCTAAATGAACAACAAGCGACCTTGCTGATCACTTATTTAAAGAATACTGAACCTGTACGGCGGTTCAAAATGAACCTAGTCAAAGCATTCTTTGAAATGCGTGAGGAGCTTTCTAAACGCTATCTTCAAAGAGAACTGGAAAAGCCAAAGCGCAAGACCTTAACCGAAGCTATCAAATCATGGGAGAAAGCGCCCAAGCATGCCTATAGTACACTTACAAACCTACTGCTAAAGGGAGCGACTGGGAAAAACAAAGCCCAACTCATGCAAGAGCGAGAAAGTGAAAACGGTATTGACAGTTTAACAAGCGCGGAACTGACAAACTACCAACGTTTGGAAGATATGGCAATAGCGATGATTAACTTGAATAGGGTGTATTCAGAAATTGAAGAACTAATTTTTAAAGCATAGGAGTATAGAAAATGGAAAATGAATTTAAGACAGTTACAAATGCCAAAGGGTTAGAAATTCCTAAGTATCCCAAGGATTTTAAAAAGCTAGTTGAGATGGACAGACAACTAGCCGAATATCTTTGTATGAACTATGAGAACTTGGACAATGAAGACCTAGGCGCATTTCTTGAAACGGTGGAGCAGGGATTCAGCTGGATTCTGGATCTTATCGAAAGTAAAGATTTGCTTTATAGCCCCCAGACAGGGAAGAAAGCAAGAAAAAGACAATAAAAAAAGTCACTTGCTGATAGTTTGGCGACCGAGGCAAGCGACAAGATTTAGGGTATAGATATTTTTTCTATACCTAGATTATAGCATAATATAGCGGTTTCCGCTAGTACATTGAAAATAAAATAAGGTACGCTGGGAAGATTTTAAATTTTTTTCGGTTTAGGGGTTGACTTAAAGGGTACACCGTTACATAATAAAAGGGTACCCCGAAAGAAAGAGAGGTCAAAAATGGGGAAAACATTAGGACGACCTAAAAGCGATAACCCAAAAAACAAGCAACTAAAAATTAAAATGACTGAACAGGATTTTAATAATTTAGAAGAACTTGCCAAAAAGAAAAACATGACTAAAACAGATATAGTCATGCGAGGGATTGAGCTTGTAAAGTCTGAACCATAACGAAACCGCCTACCGTGTCACTTGTTTGGCGACAGAACACGATAGACGGCGATGCACCACAAATGAGGTACGTAAATATCTTATCATGCGTACTCTTATTTGTCAAACATAGAAATAGAGTACGCTTTTTGCGTACCCAAAAATGAGGTATACAATGAGAAAGAAACATCAAGTAGTAAAATTTAAAGATATTGCTGAAAAATTGCCTGAATTAGAGGGCAAGCGCCTAGAAGAAATTACTAAAGTATTAGGTTACCGTAACCTAGAGAGTTGCAGAACCAACCTCTGCAAGTTGAAACAAAACAATCGCCTAGATTTTACACTAGAAAAAGGAGTTTATAGCAAGTTCGCACTATTAGACGGTACGGTAAAAGAGGAATTGGAAGATAAAGAATTGTCAGAACGTGGGCGCTATTTGAAGAGTGTAGACCGCTACAAGGCAATGCTGAATGCTTTTTCTATCGCCTTTGATAGTACGGTCAAGGCGGAAACCAGACAAAAAGCAGAACACGACGGCTTGAAAGCCTTGGACAGAATCCCAGATAAACATTACGCCCTACTTTATGACATGATGGAGGGGGAGGATGGAAGCAAAAACCCACTTCGCTAGATTCATGCGTAGAGGCATGGAGTTAGCAAGGAAATTACATAGTAAAGAAATTCAACGTGATGAATTTGATAGAGCCTGGAAAAGATTAGGCGATCAAATCGAAAACGAAACGAAGAAAAACTAAGAAAACCGAAGAGCAGGCAAGCAATTAGAAAAGGTTTTGAAAAGCATAGAGCGCCAACTCTTTAAACTGGTACTTTCTCACGCTTTCAATTTGGCGAGTCTGAGCGTGAGGCATGTGACAGGAAAAACTGTATAAGAAACAACCATTCAAAATCCCCACACTCAAATTTTGGCCAAGGAGAGCGTGAGGATAGCAATTACAAGAAAAAAGCATTAAGAAGCCATCAGGGCAATTACACAACATAGAAACAGAGGTACAAGTATGGAAGAAACAACATACAATATTATCGCTAAAAGCTTGGATAGAATTAGTATGGAATTACACCAAGCTGACGAAAATAACGATTTTCTAGAATATGGGTTTTATCAGGACAATTAAAAGGCCAATGGAGGAAAACATGATATCAGATAAATTAGAAGCTATTTCAACAAATTTAGAAGAAATACAAAAAAGCCTTGTAGGGGCTGAAACTGTATTAGCTAAAAGAGAAATCAGTAGAGTGTTGAACGACTTGGATGATGTTTACAGTGAACTAACTAGCACAGAATACCATGAACAACAGCAAACGATAAAGGAACAAACAGAAAAGATGAAACAGAGGGGGATTGCTGAGGTAATAGGTGAACTAGAAGAACGAGAAGAGTCTTATTACAGAAATTTTTGGGGTGATACTCAGTTTATAAGGCTACTTTCCAACTTTGATGGATTTCTTTTCTTAAACACTTACCTAGCTGAAATAACTAAAGAAAATACCTACCCAATGGAACAAAGTCAATTATTGAATTATGTATGGGAAGTCATAGCGGTTGATATCGCAAAGAAAAAACGAGGAAAAAAGAACGTTTTGGATTCATGGACAGATTCATCCTTATATACTCGTGGAATGATGATTGATTAGGAGGCAATGCAGTGACACTAGACCTAGGCAAAATGACACAAGCAGAATTTGATGAAGTAATGGCTGACATCAAGGCAAGAAATCCAAACCTATTACAGCTCATCACTGATTTTTTAGATAGAAAGGTAACACCCGAAGAGGTGGACGACTTGTTGAATATGGAGCGAGCTGAACAAGTGGAATATATTAAGAATTATCAAGCGAGGGCATAACATGAATGAACTAGATATAAGTAACACACAGGCTGCTGTCTTAATCGTGATTTTGATTGGCTTACTGCTTTATTTAAACCACCGAGACCGCAAAAAAAGCGCCCAAATTGAGCGAGAAAACCAACAGACGATAAAAACACCTAGCGAGGATTTAAACCCTGATTATGGGCGATATATCCAGCTTGCAGGGGTAAGAGTTTCCGGAGGGATGGAATGAGTTACACAATGAATTTATACCCCGATATTGAAAAAATACCAGATGAACCTTATTTTACTAAAGATATTTTTCTAGCTACGTGTATGGACAATGCAACAAAGTTAGCTGTAACTATGAGCTTGTTGACATAACAAACGTTGGATTTAGAGACTGAGACAGCTATTTTGAAAACCTTGGATACAATCATAGAAACTCAAAAAGATATTTTGCAAGGGGTAGCGAGCGGACAAATAACCTTTGTAAATAAAAGCAAAGGAGAGGAGGGGTTGGATGAGTCTATCAGAGAATGACAAGCGAGTTTTAAGACTAATCAAGGTAGGGGCTGAGAACTCCATAACAGGGTCAGAAATTAGCCTGACAACCAAGCTAACTGAAAGAACTGTACGTGACATTATCAAGCGTCTAGTAGTTAAGCACAACATCCCTATTGTAGGGGTTAGATGTGGCGTTTTTAGTGGGTACTTTATTCCAGCGAATAAAGGCGAGTTACTAGATGGCGCTAAGGCTTTTTACAACCAAGTACAGGAGGAGAGCAAGCGCCTAGCGGTGTTGATGAATAGCGACCTAGAAAGCTACAAAGAAACCTTGAAGGAGGTGGGCGGATATGTTTAGCTTAAGCCGAGAAAGTGAGCATGATTTGACGCATGGCATTCTGGAGGTAGTGGAAAGATACCTGGAAGCGCGTGAGAAAGTACCGCCAATATTGACCAAGTTAATAAATAGAGTTGAACTCAAAGAAGAGTTAAAAATTAGTGACAACACGCTGAATAAGTGGGAAAGTCAGGGTTTAAGACGCTATCAACCACCGGACGATGGTGCTAGAATAATATTTTATTTAGTGGATGACATTCGTAGGTTTATGGGGGTGGAGAATGGGTAGATATAACACACACCCAGCGCAAGGCGGAGGTCATTATCATGACATTAAATTGTATAAGCACCGTGGCAGATCTTTGGAACAGTTCCAAGAACAAAAGCTACTGAAGAAGTTAAAAAAAACGCAAAAAGGGGCGATAGTATGACAATTTATGAGGCTAGAGGTTTCCAGAGTAATCTTGTCTATCCATTTGATAAGATGGAGCCGTTCCAGTACATTGAACGCTTTAAGCCTTTGGTAGTCCCTGAAGGGGCAAACATTGAAGAATTTAAACGTATACAAGCGCCTTACTGTATTAGTGGCAAAGTGACACCAGAAAAGAATGGCAGTTACAAGCGAAACAACACCAGTCTAATCTATCGGGATTTGATTTTCCTTGATTATGACGATATACAGGGGACGACTGAGGATTTCATAGAAGCCGTTTCTAGCGCTTTGTTTGGCTACTCTTATATCTTATACCCGACTATCAAACAAGGCTTATATTTAGAGCTTGCAGCTTTAGAAAGTGGTATTATCAAAAAGCAAGAACTAAGCAATACCAGAGTACAAACAAGCAGGGTAAATACGACCGAGAATAACCTTATAAATGTTCTAAAACTAAAAGAGTACACTTTACAGAGAATTGAGCGACTTACTGAAGAGAGAATGGAAATATCTAGGCTAATCGATAAGCTAGCCAATCCGCTTGAACGTTCTGTTCTCAGGCTGTTCTACTTGAATGTTCTTGACGCTTGGCAAGTTGCTGAGGAAATAGATAAATCAAAGACTGCAGTATACATTATAAGGCAAAAAGCTATAGAACACTTAGCAAATGTGGGGTAATAGGTGAGCACAAAAAAACGCCTAGAACAATCTAAGCGCTAAAGAGTAGTGGACGGTGTGCCTGTCCCGTCATCTCATACTATGAAGTTGCGTAGCGACACTATCATCTCTACCTCACTTCTCTTTAGACTAATTATACCACAAAGGAGCGAACTAATGGAGCTGGATAAGTTTAAAACGATGATGAACGTCAGAGAACGGATGACCTACTTTCTACGTTTCCAGAGGATGGCAGGGAGTGAAAACCAAGTTACAATAGACGAAGAGGCTTGGAAACTTGTCTTACCTGATCAGTGGAATTTGACTAGTAAGCATGAAAAAGCAATCCGTGAGGGGTTGGAAATATTCGCCCAAGACATCAACAGTATAGAGAACAAACGAGCTAGAAAATACTTTATTATCCATTATTGTTACATGAGAAAGAAAACAATGAGCGAATGCGTAGAAATGGCAGCTACTAGCTCCACTAGCTACCACCGATATAAACAAATAGCCGTCTTAAATTTTTCGAGAATCCACCAGAACGGAGAGCTAGAAGTGTATAAGTAGGCATTTGTGGTGTTTTGTTGAGAAATGTTGAGATTTAAGTGAAGGGGGATGACATGATTGAAGATTTTTTGATTGATTTGGATAATATCCAATTAGAGGATATGGAGATAGATTTTAACATGGATATAGACATCGATTTAAACATAGATTTTGACCTTGATGGTTTAGATTTGACCTTACTACAAGAATTAGAAGCGTAAATGTTGGTAAATGTAGGCTGAGGCTTCATATTCGCCTCCCTATTTCGCTTGGTTTCGTCCCGGACGATTAAAACACCATGGATAAACTAGAAGCCCTTAGAAACGAATCAGGGGGACTTTTGTGAGGTCATAATCTTATAAACCACGCGCTTCATGGTATAATATACCTATCAGCAACCAGCAATAAAAAAAGCACGTTTGACCGTGCTAGTTTCTTGCCTGCTGAACTCGTCATTTATTGCCCTTTTGTGGGGCTTTTTTTGTGGACTTTTTGAGAATTTTTAAGAATTTTTAAGAACTTTTAATGATTTCTAATCAAATGAGATTTTTCAAAAAGTCAGTAATATCAAGGGTTTAGGCGCTATAAACAAGTTTAAAAGCGTGTAGATTACAATCTAACACAAAAAGGGATAAAGTGCTAACCCTCTAACTAAGGGTTCTCAGTCAATAATTTTATTCATTTTTCGATCAAAATCATATCGCCCCATCATGACAACATGCTCACAATTACTGCATTTTATTTTGATATCTGCTCCTACACGTGTAATTTCCCAACGATTAGCCTTTTTACCAGTCGACTTGATTGTACAAGCGTGTGGTTTTTTCATCTCAACAAAATTTCCAACTTGATACATACTACTCTCCTTTTCTTTTTCGATTATATCATAAAAGAGGCGAGCCAGGCTCAACCTCTTTCACTTAATTTGTACGAACTGGTGTAATGAGCTGCATGAAGTCTTCGTCAGTATCTGCTGGCACAAGAGTAAATGGACGAACAGCTGAGATAAAGCTAATGGTCACCTTTTCGCTATTTAAAGCTTTAAGAGAATCAATCAAGTAAGTTGGGTTGAAACTAATGGTCAAATCTTCACCAGTAACCTGATCAGTATCGATTTCTTCGTTTACTTTACCAACTTCTGGAGAGTGAACATGGGCGCTAACAACCCCATCCTTAATTTCAAGTTTCACAGTACCATTTTGAGTTGCACTTGATAAAAGACGGGCACGCTCCATTGACTGGCGTAAGTTTACCACATTAAAAGTAATAGTAGTGTTAAAGTCTGTTGGAATCAAGCGATCTGTATCAGGATAGTTTCCTTCTAGGAGACGAGTATAGAAGCTAATATTTTCGCTTCTAAAGAGGATTTGGTTATTGGCAAAGAAAATTTCTACAGTTTCGATATCATCTGTAAATACCGCTGAAAATTCGCGTAGAGAACGGCTAGGAATTACGACATCAAAATCATCACTATTTTTTTCAAGAGTCAATTTTTTCTGGCTTAGGCGATGAGAGTCTGTTGCAACTGTTTTTAACTCTTTGTGTTGACTCAATACGAAGTGGACACCTGTTAAAATCGGACGACTCTCTTGTGTACTTGCAGCAAAGGCTGTTTCATTAATAATTTTCTTGAGTAATTTTGTTTCAAGTATTAAAGGAGTGCTTGCTGAAATTTCTTGGATTCGTGGATATTGTTCGCTATCTTTTCCTTTTAGGGTAATTTCTGATTTGCCACTGGTTAAAACAATTTGATTTTGTTCAATTTCTTTAAAATCAAGAGTCACATCAGGTAAACTAGATACTACATTGATAAAGAAAGAAGCTTCAAGAAGGATCGAACCTAAAGAAGTAATTAACAAACCAGCATCTTCATTTTTTTGAGAAATAAAATTTTCAATTGAAATTTGACCATTTGAACCAATTAAAGTAATACCTTCATTGGTCACGTCAATTTTTACTGTTGATAAAATAGGAATGGCATTTTTAGAACTAATAGCTCTCTTAGTAGTATTTAATGCTTGTAGAAATAAATTTTTATTAATTGAAAAATGCATCATGGATTCTCCTTTATTTATTTTTAGTATTAGAAAGATAATAGTAATAATAGAGTCTGTGAAATCTGTGGAAAACAGCCTTTAAACAAGTCATATCAAGTTTTTTAGCTTGTTTAAAAAATGTGGATAAAAAAGATAAAAAAGTAAAAGTTATCCACAAATTATTTGATTTTCTTTTTGATTGATTCAATTTCTAAACGTAAATTATCGTCTTGATCAATCAAAGATTTTATTTTGGCATGGGCATGAATGACTGTGGTATGATCTTTTCCCCCAAATTCCTTCCCAATTTTTGGAAGACTATTATCTGTTAGTTCTCTAGATAAATACATGGCTACTTGACGGGCCAAAACAATATTTTGAAGGCGTCTACTTCCCTTCATTTCTTTGATACTAACACCATAAAAGTTACCAACTTCAGTTTGGATTTTATCAATTGGGATGACGAGCATTTGGCTAACATCTTGTTTGCGGGCTCTAATGGCTTCTGCAGCAATATCAATAGTGATATCCTTGATTTTTTTTACTCTGGCAATTAAAGTGATGTCGTTGATGGCTCCCTCAAGATCTCGAACATTTGAATCAAATTGCCCAGCTAGGTATTCTAGAGTATCACTTTGGAAATTGTAGCCTAAATGTTCCGTTTTACTTTGTAAAATGGCAATACGTGTTTCAAAGTCAGGGGGTGTGATAGTTTGTGTCAATCCCCAACTAAAACGCGTGACAAGCCTCTCCTCGAGCCCTTCTAGATGTTTTGGACTACGATCACTCGTTAGGACAATCTGTTTTTGCTTGTCATGAAGGGCGTTAAAGGTATTGAAAAATTCTTCCTGAGTTGCGACTTTTTTTCCGCTGAGTGACTGGATATCATCGATTAACAAAAGATCAAGACTACGATAGGTCTTTTTAAACTTTTCCATTTCCCCAAGTCTTAGGTGATCAAGAAAGTCATTAATAAAGCTTTCGGCAGGAATATATTTAACACGCGCATTAGGAATATTTTTTAGAATTTCATTTCCAATAGCGTTTAATAAGTGAGTCTTACCAAGGCCTGGTCCTCCATAGATAAAAAGAGGGTTATAGGTCAGAGCTAAATCTTCAGAGACAGCTAAAGCGGCTGATACAGCCCAAACATTTCCATCCCCTTGAATAAAGTTATCAAAGGTATATTTTTCTTTTAATCCCGTATCTGAATAAGGAATAGATACTAACTTTGGACTATAGTTATAAAGAGTTAAATTTGTAGCTTCTTCAACTTGTGAGCTAGTCGTATCTTGAGGTTTGGTGAAAATATAGTGGGGAGTTATTTCAGCGTCATAAATTTCAAAACCAGCTACTACAATAATATCTTTTAGTTGTTTTTCCCAGACCATTTCCATTTCAGAGCGAGGTAGAAATATAGTGGCAACATTTTCCTCTACCTTGATGAGTTCAGCTTGAATAGCATAGAAATCATACATGGATCGAGTCAGTCTTTCTTGTGCAAATTCTAATATACGATTCCAAAATTGTTTTTCTTTCAATCCTTTCTCCTCCTTTACTATTTAAAAGTTTAATACTAGAGATATTTTACCATAGATAGCAAGAATTTTCCACAAGTTGTGAAAAATAATCCACAATGTTACCAAACTTTATCCACAGGTTGGGGATAAAAGAAGAAATTATTGATTTATTAAGCTTTTTATCGAAAAACATAGTGGATAACCTTGTGAGATAAAAAAATAAAAGAACAGCCTTATTTCAGGCTGTTGATAATTCTACTATATTCTTCTTGATTTGAAAAAGAAATAATGATTTTTCCACTGTCTTTTTTAGATAGTTTAATTTCTACATCTAATCCGAGTAGTTTTCTTAACTGTTTTTCTTCATTTTGTATGAAATGATTAGTTTTTTGCTGTTTCTTTTGTTTTTTCTCTGTCAGAAGAGCTTCTAACTTCCTTACAGAAATATCTTCTTCTATAATCCGTTGAAAGAAATAGTCTTGTTGTTCCTTATTTAATCCAACTAGGGAACGCGCATGGGCTTGTGATAGTTTGCCATTTTCTACTTCTGAGAGAATTTGTTCTGGCAAGGAAAGTAAACGAATGGAGTTGCTGATATATGGACGAGACTTGCCCATTTTATCTGCAATTTCAGCATGGGTGAATCCTTTCTCTACGAGAGATTCATAGGCGCGTGCTTCTTCTATTGGGTTTAAATTTTCTCTCTGTAAATTTTCAATAATGGACTGGACCATCATCTCTTGGTCTGAAATCTGTTTAACAACAGCTGGGATAGACCGTAGACCAGCTAAAAGTGAAGCCCGATAGCGTCTCTCTCCTGCAAGGATTTCATAACCAATAACAGGAGATTGACGAACAATAATCGGTTGAATGACCCCATTTTCTTTGATAGATTGTGCTAGTTCATCTAGTTTTTCTCTATCAAATTCTTTTCGGGGTTGATAGGGATTTTTTTGTATATCTGTGATAGAAATCATTTCAAATTTTTCCATGATTCTACACTAACACATCTTTTCTCTTATGTAAAGCTTTCTTTACATAGATGTAAATTAAGATTCTAAATCACCTGAACTCTTGTCAAGTTTGATAGAGGTAGTTTCTTCTTTCCCGTTACGATAGTAGGTTATCTTAATGGTGTCTCCGATAGAATGGTTGTAAAGAGCACTTTGTAAGTCTGTTGATGAAGCAATCTCTTTGTCATCTACTTTTGTAATCACATCGTATTTTTCAAGGTGACCATTGGCAGGCATATTACTTTGTACCGAACGAACAACTACACCAGATGTAACATTACTTGGAATATTGAGTCTTCTGATGTCGCTTGTACTCACATTAGATAAATTAACCATCTGGATTCCCAAAGCTGGACGCGTCACTTTTCCGTTTTTTTCTAACTGTTCAATAATATTGATAGCATCATTTGCAGGAATTGCGAAACCAAGACCTTCTACAGATGTTCCTCCATTTGTAGCAATTTTACTTGAGGTAATTCCGATAACCTGCCCTTGAATATTGATCAGTGGGCCGCCAGAGTTACCTGGGTTAATAGCAGTATCAGTTTGGATGGCTTTTGTAGAAATAGCTTGTCCATCTTCCGATTTTAAGGATACATTTCTATTGAGACTGGATACGATACCTTGAGTGACAGTATTTGCATATTCAGAACCTAACGGGCTACCGATGGCAATAGCAATTTCTCCTACAGTTAACTTACTAGAATCACCAAACTCAGCTACTGTTGTCACTTTTTCTGAAGAGATTTTGACGACAGCAATATCAGAGAAAGTGTCAGCTCCGACAATTTCTCCAGGTACTTTAGTCCCATCTGACAATCGAATATCTACTTTGCTGGCGCCATTTATAACGTGATTGTTGGTGACGATGTAAGCTTCTTTATCATTCTTTTTATAAATAACTCCAGATCCTTCACTAGAGATTCGCTGAGAATCTGTGTCAGTATCATCATTGCCAAATACGCTATTTTGTCTGTTTGCCGAATAAGTAATAACAGAAACAACAGCATCTTTTACTTTGTTAACAGCCTGTGTTGTTGAATTTTCGTTCTTATAGGCAGTTTGTGTAATAGTACTATTGTTGTTAGAGTTGTTTACACTACTTTTTTGAGTTAGTTGAGTTATTGAAAAACTACCCAAGGCTCCACTAAAAAAGCTAATGACGATAACGACTAATAATTGAAACCATTTTTTGTAAAATGTTTTTAGATGTTTCATATTTGCCTCCATATGTTTGAATTACTGAAAGTATAAACTGACTAGCTTAATTATAACTTAAACACAAAAGTTTTACACAAACTGTGGATAACTCTTTTGAAACTGTGATTTTCTTAATTGAAATCTATTTTTTATTTTGTGAATAAGATGTGAAAAAATAGAGAATATGTTAGAATAGAGTCATGAAAATTAAAGTTGTAACAGTTGGGAAACTGAAAGAAAAGTATTTAAAAGATGGTATCGCAGAGTATTCAAAACGAATTTCTAGATTTGCTAAGTTTGAAATGATTGAGTTATCAGATGAAAAAACACCAGATAAGGCCAGTGAATCAGAAAATCAAAAGATTTTAGAAATAGAAGGTCAGAGAATTTTATCAAAAATTGCTGACCGTGATTTCGTTATTGTGTTAGCCATTGAAGGGAAAACTTTCTTCTCAGAAGAATTTAGTAAGCAGTTAGAAGAAACTTCTATAAAAGGATTTTCTACTTTTACTTTTATTATTGGGGGAAGTTTAGGATTGTCATCATCTGTAAAAAATAGAGCCAATCTTTCTGTCAGTTTTGGTCGCCTAACCTTGCCTCATCAGTTAATGAGACTAGTTCTTGTTGAACAAATCTATCGCGCTTTTACGATTCAGCAGGGATTCCCCTACCATAAATAGAAAATTGACTTTTAATTGAATTTTTGGTAGAATAATTGTGTTAGGTCTCATAGCTCAGCTGGATAGAGCATTCGCCTTCTAAGCGAACGGTCGCAGGTTCGAATCCTGCTGGGATCAATATAATAGCAAAGCTGGGAATTTTCCCGGCTTTTTTCTTAAAAAAGTACACTTTGGGAGAAAAAAATGACAGTTGAGAGAATTTTATCTAAAGCGAAATTCCATTTTGTATAATGGTTTTTGTAAGTTAGCTTACAAGAAAAAACATTTTAGGAGATTTTATTATGAAAAACACAGTTAAATTGGAACAGTTTGTAGCTTTGAAGGAAAAAGACTTACAAAAGATTAAAGGTGGGGAGATGAGGATTTCAAGAATCATCCTTGATTTTCTTTTCCTACGAAAAAAGTAATGAAATAAGGAGAAAGAGTAATGGATTTACTTGGATTTGGGACAGTTATTGTTCATTTTTTAATTATTAGTCACAGTTACCGTTTAATTTGTAAAGGTCGAATAAATAGAAAAGAATTATACGTTTTTGGTGCTTATACATTACTAACTGAAATAGTACTTGAATTTTCCTTTTATCTTCTATATTTAGATAAAATAGGGATTGAAAGATTTTTATTTCCTTTGGGCTTATATTCCTATTTTCGATGGATGAAACAGTATGAGAGGGATAGAGGACTATTCCTAAGTTTACTACTATCTCTTTTATATGAGAGCACTCATAACTTTCTGTCCGTAACTTTCTCCTCTATAACAGGAGATAATTTTGTTTTACAATATCATTTCCCATTCTTTTTCGTTGTGACGGTGTTAACCTATTTTGTTACATTAAAAATCATTTACTATTTCCATTTGGAACTAGCCTATTTTGACAAGGACTACCTTTATCCTTTCTTGAAAAAAGTATTTTTTGCTTTACTATTGCTACATATTGTATCTTTCGTTTCAGATATGGTAAGTACGATTAAACATTTGAATAGTTTTGGAAGTATTTTGTCATCTATTGTCTTTATCTCTCTCCTTTTGACCTTCTTTGCAATGAATTCTCATAAAGTTCAAATGGAGAAAGAGATTGCTTTGAAGCAGAAGAAATTTGAACAGAAACATTTACAGAATTACACAGATGAAATTGTTGGTCTGTATAATGAAATCCGTGGTTTTCGACATGATTATGCTGGAATGCTTGTCAGCATGCAGATGGCAATTGACAGTGGTAATTTACAGGAAATTGACAGAATTTACAATGAAGTTTTAGTCAAAGCAAATCATAAATTGCGTTCAGATAAGTACACTTACTTTGATTTGAACAACATAGAAGACTCAGCTTTACGAAGTTTGGTTGCTCAGTCAATTGTCTATGCTCGAAATAATGGTGTAGAGTTTACACTGGAAGTAAAAGATACGATTACCAAGCTTCCAATTGAACTATTGGATTTGGTTCGTATCATGAGCGTTTTATTGAATAATGCTGTCGAAGGATCGGCTGATAGCTATAAAAAGCAGATGGAAGTAGCAGTTATTAAGATGGAAACTGAAACAGTTATTGTGATTCAGAATTCATGTAAAATGACGATGACTCCTTCAGGAGATCTATTTGCCTTAGGATTCTCCACTAAGGGAAGAAATCGCGGAGTCGGATTAAATAATGTGAAAGAACTACTAGATAAGTACAACAATATTATTTTAGAAACAGAGATGGAAGGCAGTACATTTAGACAAATCATTAGATTTAAGAGGGAATTTGAATGAAAGTTTTAATTTTAGAAGATGTTATTGAACATCAAGTGAGACTAGAGAGAATATTGGATGAAATTTCGAAAGAATCGAATATTCCAATATCATACAAGACAACGGGAAAAGTCCGTGAATTTGAAGAATACATTGAAAATGATGAAGTAAATCAACTTTATTTCCTAGATATCGATATTCATGGAATTGAGAAAAAGGGATTTGAAGTGGCTCAGCTCATTCGTCATTACAATCCTTACGCTATTATCGTCTTTATCACTAGTCGATCAGAGTTTGCGACTCTAACCTATAAATACCAGGTATCAGCCCTAGATTTTGTTGATAAGGATATCAATGATGAGATGTTTAAGAAGAGAATTGAGCAAAATATCTTCTACACGAAGAGTATGTTACTTGAAAATGAAGATGTTGTAGATTATTTCGACTACAATTACAAAGGAAATGATTTAAAAATTCCTTACCATGATATTTTGTATATTGAAACAACAGGGGTCTCTCATAAATTGCGCATTATTGGTAAGAATTTTGCAAAAGAGTTTTATGGTACCATGACAGATATTCAGGAAAAGGACAAACATACTCAGCGATTTTATTCTCCTCACAAGTCATTTTTGGTAAATATAGGCAATATCAGAGAAATTGATCGAAAAAACTTAGAAATTGTTTTCTATGAAGACCATCGTTGTCCTATTTCAAGATTAAAAATTAGAAAATTAAAAGATATTTTAGAGAAAAAATCTCAAAAGTGATTGACAATTAGCAAGAAATTGATATAATGGTTATATCTGCTACAGATAGAAGGTCCGTTGGTCAAGGGGTTAAGACACCGCCTTTTCACGGCGGTAACACGGGTTCGAATCCCGTACGGACTATTTTATCCGCCATAGCTCAGTTGGTAGTAGCGCATGACTGTTAATCATGATGTCGTAGGTTCGAGTCCTACTGGCGGAGTATAGATAAAAGGGAACACAGCTGTGTTCCTCTTTTTGTATCAATTTGTATCACCAAGCATTTTCATAAGGAAGTCTGTTATTTCTTGAGAACTTTCTTTTTTTCCATGTGCAATCCAAGTTTGGCAGACACCAAAAAGTGCATGAGTTAGATAGATGCTACTATATTCTAATTCGGTGGTATTTAGATTCAGTTGCATAAATCGCTTTTGTAAATCTGTACTAAGCATGATATGAAGTTTATTTCGTAAGAAATTTTGGATTTCTTTAGTCCCATTTTCAGAAAGAAGGGCAGCCAGAAGTGGTTCTGACTCTAGATATTCAAAAACTTCTAAAATAGCGTCTCTTTTGTGATGAGCATGTTTTTGAAAAATATATTCAAATGTATGGAATAGCTTGCTTTGATAGTGCTCAATCATATCATACTTATCCTTATAGTGAGTATAGAAGCTGGAACGACTAATTTCGGCTTTTTCTACTAATTTGACAGTAGAAATTTTATCAAATGGCTGTTCCATCAGTAATTGTACCATAGCATTTTCAATAGTTCGCTTTGTTTTTAAGCGTTTGTTACTTTCTTGCATATTTCCTCCTTGTAAACAAATTAGACTATATGTCTAAAAATAGATTTTTTATCTTGTAATTTAGATTTTTTAATGTATAATCTATTATATCAAAATTTTAGACAATATGTTTAAAAAAGGAGAAACTAAGTTTAAAGAATGGAAAGCAATTTAAAAAAAACCAACCTTTATTATTATCATGATCGGGATTTCTCTTATTCCAGATCTGTACAATATCATATTTTTGTCATCAATGTGGGATCCATATGGGCAATTGTCTGACTTACCTGTGGCAGTTGTAAATAATGATAAAGAGGCTTCCTATAATGGTAATACTATGGCAATAGGAAAAGACATGGTGTCCAATTTAAAAGAAAATAAAACCTTGGATTTTCATTTTGTAGATGAAGAGGAAGGAAAGAAGGGATTGGAAGATGGCGATTACTATATGGTAGTGACTTTACCAAGTGATTTATCTGAAAAAACAACTACATTATCCAATATTCAATCGACAGCAGCTTATCAATCATTGACAAGTGAGCAACAAACTGAGATAAGTGATTCTGTATCTCAAAATTCAACTGATAGTATTCAATCGGCTCAGTCAATTGTAGCTTTAGTACAAGATTTACAGGGAAGTTTAGAAAACTTACAAAATCAATCTTCTAATCTTTCGACTTTAAAAAATCAATCTAATCAAGTATCACCTATTACTTCTACTTCTTTGATAGGATTGTCAAGTGGATTAACAGAGATACAAGGAGATGTTACTAGCAAATTAGTTCCTGCCAGTCAGTCGATTGCATCAGGTGTAAACGCATATACTACAGGTGTTGATAAAGTTTCTCAGGGCGCAAGTCAACTAAGTGAAAAAAATGCCACCTTGACAGGTAGTTTGGATAAACTAGTTTCAGGCTCAAACACCTTGACACAAAAATCTTCTAGATTGACAGCAGGAGTTGGTTAATTACAATCAGGATCTGGGCAATTAGCAGACAAATCCAGTCAGTTACTTTCAGGTGCTTCTCCATTAGAGAATAGAGCTAATAAATTGGCAGATGGATCTGGGAAACTAGCAGAAGGTGGAACAAAGTTAACTTCTGGATTGGAAGATTTACAGACAGGACTTGCTTCTTTAGGACAAGGACTAGGTAATGCTAGTGATCAACTCAAATCAGTATCAACAGAATCTAAAAATGCAGAGATTTTGTCAAATCCACTCAATCTTTCAAAAACAGACAATGATCAAGTTCCTGTAAATGGAATCGCAATAGCTCCTTATATGATATCAGTTGCTCTTTTTGTTGCAGCAATATCAACAAATATGATATTTGCGAAATTGCCTTCAGGACGTCATCCAGAGAGCCGTTGGGCTTGGTTGAAATCTTGAGCTGAAATAAATGGTATTATAGCTGTTTTGGCAGGAATTTTGGTATATGGAGGAGTTCAGCTTATTGGTTTAACTGCTAATCATGAGATGAGAATATTTATTCTCATCATCCTAACAAGTTTAGTATTCATGTCTATGGTGACCACTTTAGCAACGTGGAATAGCCGTATAGGAGCTTTTTTCTCACTTATTTTGCTTTTACTACAGTTAGCATCAAGTGCAGGTACTTATCCACTTGCTTTGACAAATGATTTCTTTAGATCTATTAATCCCTGGTTACCAATGAGCTATTCAGTTTCGGGATTACGACAAACAATCTCTATCAACAAGTCATTTTCCTAGCTGTCATACTAGCTCTATTTACTGGTTTAGGTATGCTAGCCTATCAACATAAGAAAATGGAAGAAGATTAAAAAAATCGACCGATTAACTGGTCGATTTTTTATGCCTTAGATGACTTTCGTCTGTGATTATAGATTCCAAATAGTAAGAGAGAAGTAAAGGAACAGATTGCTCCAGTAATAAAACCATTGGGAATGAAGGAAAGTGTAATAGTTCCTTTCCCCTTGGGAATGTCAACTTTCATAAATCCAGTTTGAGCTTGTTTAATTTCTATTTTCTTACCATCTTGGTAGGCAGACCAACCTTTGTCATAAGGAATGGTGAAGAAAATAGATGTATCTTGTTGGACATCATATGTAGCAAAAACCTTGTTTTTAGAAGTTGATACTGTGACAGGTTGTTCTTTAATTTTTTGAATTGCCTCGGTGAAAGTTTTGGTATCTAAACGATAGAAGGTAGGAGATTCAAATGATACTTGTGAATTTCCAGGGAAACTAACATTGATATTGAAAGTTTTTTTCTCTTTAGTATATCCTAGATTAAAGAAGGAGAAGACATTATCAGTTGTAAAAGTCTTTTTTTCACCATTTACAAGGATGTCAACCTTCTTTTGTTTATCGTTAGAAAAGTGAAGGTTTATGAAAGAGAGATAAACTTGGCTGTTTTCTGGAACTTCAATTTGATACTGGATTGCTGCATCTTCATTTGAAGAACTTGTGACACTAATCAAATCATTAGTATTTTCTATTTTTTCTGTTTTTTCATAAGGTATTGGAGAAAAATAATCAAAATTGACGTTAGCAAGTTGATTTAAAAATGAGGCCTGATTATCCAAGGTATGTTCATTGAACTTGACATCATTGTAAACAGATTGACTAGCAACTGCAATCGGAAGAGAGTATTGATTTTCATATAGGGTAAGATTATCTTTTTGATAGATATCTTTAAAGCCATACTTATCGATAGGACTGTCTGAGATATTGTACTGGATACCAAATAAACTATCAGCCAAAATACTATTATTTGCATATCGGAGATTGAGATTAGTCCCAGAGGATTTAAAACCAAGTTTATCTAAAGTAGAGCTTGATGAACGATTTCGAACAGATGAAAATTGAGAGATTCCATTGTAGTTGAATTTCATACTGTCATTTCCTGTCTGAGTTTGTAGTTTTTCAGTACGAGTAAATTGATTTCCAATATATGTTGAGAAAGATTCCATAGCTGGGATATCTCGACTATAAGCACTTCGAGAAGCAAATCCCCATTCCTTAGCAATTCCGTCCATTTGAGATGAAGCATTTAAACTCATTTCAACCAGTATAAATAAAGAGATTAGAATGGCAAATAGATTCACAGATATAAACTTTTTGATAACTGCAAGGAGTAAAAGAGAATAGACAACCAAAAATTCAAGAGTAAGCAGAATATTCAAATCTGTTAAAAAAGAATAATGCGATTTTAGATAGATGGTAGCTAAAAATCCTGCTACTACAAGAAAAAGCGAAACTAAAAAATTCCAGACTTTAAGTTCTTTCAGACGCTTTAAGACTTCTGCTGCTGTGTAAATTAACAAGGTAGAGAAAATCCAAGCATAGCGATGTAAAAACATGTTTGGAGTATGCATGCCTTGCCAAAATAAGTCAAGAGCTTCTATGTAAAAGCTTGCAATTAGAAATGCAAAGAATATTACATATATGAGTTTCACGTGAAACTTAATAGATTTCAGCGTAAAAAATAAAATGGTCAAAATAAAGGGAAGTAGTCCAACAAAAATCATTGGGATGGCCCCATACTTTGTTGTGTCAAAGGAACCAATGAATTGCTTAGCAAAGAGATCAAGATACCAGCTACTTTCAGTTTGAAACTTTGTAACTTCAGTCAATTTTTCCCCATGTGTCTGTAAATCAAATAGAGTGGGAAGAGTCATAATCAAACTAGCCATACCAGCTAAAAAGGAGATAACTATGAAATCAAGAACAGATGATTTTCGAGTCTTAAAGTCCCACGAAATTTGACAGAGATACCAGAAAATAAGAAACAATACTGTCATATATCCAAAATAATAATTTTGAATAAATAAGATTGACAGACTTGTAAAGTACAATAGGAGTTTCTTTTCAGTTATCAGTAGATGTAAACCAGTTATAATTAAAGGAATCAAGATAAAAACATCTAGCCAGGTTTTTATCTCTAATTGACTGACAGTGAAACTCATCAGAGCATAGGAAGTAGATAAGGCTAGTTTTAAAGTCTGAGGGATAGATTGAAACAATTTATTCAAACTAAAAAAGGTTGACAGACCAATCAATCCAAATTTTAAGAGAGTGGTCAGATAGACAGCATCTGGCATATTCGTTAGATCAAAAAAGTAAACTAGAGGCGCGAGAAAACTACCCAAGTAATAACTAGATAGGGCATAGAAGTTTAGCCCTAGACCACTTGTAAAGGTGTAAAACAGACTACTATTTCCATGTAGGATATTTCGTAAGGCTACATCAAAAATAACATATTGATGAAAGCCATCTCCTAATAGAGGAGAGTTGTCGCTATTCCAGTAGATACCTTGAGATAGATATACTCCAGACATAATCACTACAGGAATGATGAAAGAAATAAAATAGATTCGATATGTTTTTAAAAATGATTTCATGTTACCTCGTAGAATGATAGAAAACTCAGTTGGTTAACCCAACTGAGTTTTGAAGTTTTATTTAGTCTTTCCAAAGTTTTTTAACTTTTGCTTGTACTTCTGCATTTTCTAGGAATTCATCGTAGGTTTCATCGATACGGTCAATGACGCCATTTTTAGATAAGACAATGATATGGTTAGCCAAAGTTTGAATAAACTCGTGGTCATGGCTGGCAAAGATGATTGATTCTTTAAAGTTTTTCAATCCATCATTCAAGCTTGAGATAGATTCCAAGTCCAAGTGATTTGTTGGATCATCAAGTACAAGGACATTTGATTTTAAGAGCATGAGTTTTGAAAGCATGACACGAACTTTTTCTCCCCCTGACAAGACATTTACAGGTTTGTTAACTTCATCTCCAGAGAAGAGCATACGGCCGAGGAAACCACGTAGGAAAGTATTGTCATCTTCTTCTTTACTTGCGAATTGACGCAACCAGTCAAGAATTGATTCTCCTCCTGCAAAATCAGCTGAGTTATCTTTTGGTAGGTAAGATTGACTAGTTGTAACTCCCCACTTGACAGTTCCTTCATAGTCAATATCTCCCATGATTGCACGAATTAATGCAGTCGTTTGAATATCATTTTGTCCAATAAGTGCCGTCTTATCATCTGGACGCAAGATGAAACTAATATTATCCAAGATAGTTTCACCATCAATCTTTACAGTTAGATTTTCTACTGTCAAGAGATCATTACCAATCTCACGTTCCGCTTTAAAGTTGATAAATGGATATTTACGACTAGATGGTACAATCTCTTCTAGCTCAATCTTATCAAGCATTTTCTTACGTGATGTTGCCTGCCTTGACTTAGAAGCATTGGCAGAGAAACGAGCAACGAATTCTTGCAATTGTTTAATTTTTTCTTCTGCTTTAGCATTACGGTCTGCTAGCAATTTAGCAGCAAGCTCAGAAGATTCCTTCCAGAAGTCGTAGTTTCCGACATAGAGTTTGATTTTTCCAAAGTCAAGGTCGGCCATGTGAGTACAAACTTTGTTTAAGAAGTGACGGTCGTGGGATACTACGATAACTGTGTTATCAAAGTCAATCAAGAAGTCTTCTAACCAAGTAATCGATTGGATATCCAAACCGTTAGTAGGCTCGTCCAAGAGAAGAACATCTGGTTTACCAAAAAGTGCTTTGGCGAGGAGAACCTTTACTTTTTCACCGTTGGCCAATTCGCTCATGTTTTGGTAGTGTAATTCTTCTGGAATGTTTAGGTTTTGAAGTAGTTGAGAGGCTTCACTCTCTGCTTCCCAACCTCCAAGTTCGGCAAACTCTCCTTCGAGTTCGGCAGCACGAACCCCGTCCTCGTCTGAGAAATCTTCCTTCATGTAGATAGCATCTTTCTCTTTCATGATGCTATAAAGTTTTTCATTTCCCATGATAACGACATCAATGGCACGTTCATCTTCGTAGTCAAAGTGATTTTGACGAAGAACAGAGAGACGTTCATCTGGACCAAGAGAGATGTGACCAGTAGTAGGTTCGATATCTCCAGCTAAAATTTTTAAAAAGGTTGATTTTCCGGCACCATTAGCACCGATTAATCCGTAAGTATTTCCTTCTGTAAATTTGATATTGACATCATCAAAAAGTTTGCGATCACTAAAACGTAGTGAAACATCAGATACTGTAAGCAATGTTTTTCTCCTATATGTGTAATATATTTATTCTACTAGAAAATACAGAAATATTCAAATTTTTATTTGTCAATTTTGTGTAAATTATATTTACAGTATCCTTTACACAAATCTGTAAAAAGCAAGGCTGATTTATTTTGATAAATTACGGTTATTTCATTAAAAAAATGCTATAATTGAAAGAACTATATCGAAGGAGAACAAAATGACTAAACCCATTATTTTAACAGGAGACCGTCCAACAGGAAAATTGCATATTGGACATTATGTTGGAAGTCTCAAAAATCGAGTATTATTACAGGAAGAGGATAAGTATGATATGTTTGTGTTCTTGGCTGACCAACAAGCCTTGACAGATCATGCCAAAGATCCTCAAACCATTGTAGAGTCTATCGGAAATGTGGCTTTGGATTATCTTGCAGTTGGATTGGATCCAAATAAGTCAACTATTTTTATTCAAAGCCAGATTCCAGAGTTGGCTGAGTTGTCTATGTATTATATGAATCTAGTTTCGTTAGCACGTTTGGAGCGAAATCCAACAGTCAAGACAGAGATTTCTCAGAAAGGATTTGGAGAAAGCATTCCGACAGGATTCTTGGTCTATCCAATCGCTCAAGCAGCTGATATCACAGCTTTCAAGGCTAATTATGTTCCTGTTGGGACAGATCAGAAACCAATGATTGAGCAAACTCGTGAAATTGTTCGTTCTTTTAACAATGCATATAACTGTGATGTCTTGGTAGAGCCGGAAGGTATTTATCCAGAAAATGAGAGAGCAGGGCGTTTGCCTGGTTTAGATGGAAATGCTAAAATGTCTAAATCACTAAATAATGGTATTTATTTAGCTGATGATGCGGATACTTTGCGTAAAAAAGTAATGAGTATGTATACAGATCCAGATCATATCCGCGTTGAGGATCCAGGTAAGATTGAGGGAAATATGGTTTTTCATTATCTAGATGTTTTTGGTCGTCCAGAAGATGCTCAAGAAATTGCTGATATGAAAGAACGTTATCAACGAGGTGGTCTTGGTGATGTGAAGACCAAGCGTTATCTACTTGAAATATTAGAACGTGAACTGGGTCCTATTCGTGAGCGCCGTATTGAATTTGCTAAGGATATGGGAGAAGTTTATAATATGATTCAAAAAGGTAGTGAAAGAGCGCGTGAAGTTGCGGGTCAAACCCTATCTGAGGTAAAAGGGGCAATGGGACTTCATTACTTTAACTAAGTTTATTTTACAAGAAACTATCTTTTCTATCTCGAAGAAAAGATAGTTTTTTATTTACCCCTGTAACATTTGACAAATTTTTATAGAATGGTATGATAGATACAATATAAAAAGAGTCAAGCTCAAAAAGAAAGAAAAGAGGAAACTTCGAATGTCTAATTGGGACACTAAATTTTTGAAAAAAGGTTTTACCTTTGATGATGTATTGCTTATTCCAGCTGAAAGTCATGTGTTGCCTAACGATGCAGATTTAACAACTAAATTGGCAGATAATTTGACTTTAAATATCCCAATTATTACCGCTGCCATGGACACAGTTACAGAGAGTCAAATGGCCATTGCTATTGCTCGTGCAGGTGGTCTCGGAGTTATCCATAAAAACATGTCAATTGCTCAACAAGCAGACGAGGTTCGTAAGGTAAAACGTTCTGAAAATGGAGTTATTATTGATCCGTTCTTCTTGACGCCTGAACATACAATTGCTGAAGCAGATGAGCTTATGGGTCGTTACCGCATCAGTGGTGTTCCAGTTGTTGAAACACTTGAAAATCGTAAATTGGTTGGTATTTTGACAAACCGAGATCTTCGTTTTATTTCAGATTATAATCAACCAATTTCAAACCATATGACTAGTGAAAATCTTGTTACTGCTCCTGTGGGTACGGATCTTGCAACGGCTGAGAGTATTCTTCAAGAGCATCGTATTGAAAAACTTCCGTTGGTCGATGAAGAAGGCAGTCTTTCTGGTTTGATCACTATCAAAGATATTGAAAAAGTTATTGAGTTTCCAAATGCGGCTAAAGATGAGTTTGGTCGTCTTCTAGTTGCAGGTGCAGTAGGTGTTACTTCAGATACATTTGAACGTGCAGAGGCTCTTTTTGAGGCAGGAGCGGATGCGATTGTTATTGATACTGCACATGGTCATTCTGCAGGTGTCTTGCGTAAAATTGCCGAGATTCGTGCTCATTTCCCAGATCGGACTTTGATTGCTGGAAATATTGCTACTGCTGAAGGTGCACGTGCCCTTTATGAAGCGGGTGTAGACGTTGTTAAGGTTGGTATTGGACCAGGTTCTATCTGTACTACTCGTGTGATTGCTGGTGTTGGTGTTCCGCAAGTAACAGCTATCTACGATGCTGCAGCTGTTGCGCGCGAATATGGTAAAACGATTATTGCTGACGGTGGGATCAAGTATTCTGGAGATATTGTAAAAGCACTTGCTGCAGGTGGAAATGCTGTTATGCTTGGATCTATGTTTGCTGGAACTGATGAAGCTCCAGGCGAAACTGAAATCTTCCAAGGACGTAAATTCAAGACTTACCGTGGTATGGGATCAATTGCTGCTATGAAGAAAGGTTCAAGCGACCGTTATTTCCAAGGTTCTGTCAATGAAGCAAACAAGCTCGTTCCAGAAGGAATTGAAGGTCGTGTTGCTTATAAAGGAGCGGCAGCTGATATTGTTTTCCAAATGATTGGTGGTATTCGCTCTGGTATGGGTTACTGTGGTGCAGCTAACCTTAAAGAACTACACGATAATGCTCAATTTATTGAAATGTCTGGTGCTGGTTTGAAAGAAAGCCATCCTCATGATGTGCAAATTACTAATGAGGCACCAAATTATTCTATGTAAAAAACAATGAAAAGAACTCCAGTGAAAACAGGAGTTCTTTTACAATGTTGTCAATTTCCATTTACAGCAGCTTTACCATTCTGAATAGTGAAGATACTTAGATTTTCTGGCAGATTTTGAAGATGGTCTAAGCTTGTTGTTGTGATAAAGGTTTGGATTGATTGAGAAATCGTTTCTAATAATTTTAACTGTCTAGTGTTGTCAAGTTCACTCATCACATCGTCAAGCAGTAATATCGGAGATTCTGTGGTAATGCTTTCCATTAATTCGATTTCTGCTAATTTTATAGAGAGGACGAGACTACGATGTTGACCTTGGCTTCCGAAACTAGCATCCATCCCATTTATATAAAAAGAAATGTCATCTCGATGAGGACCGACACCAGTATTCTTTTTAAATAAATCTCTGGATCTACTTTTTTCTAAAGCAATTTTGAAAGATTCGGATAAGTTTTGTTTGTCAGTTATATTGACAGAAGATTGATAGGATATTGACAACTCTTCGATCTGATTAGAGAGTTCAAAATGTTTCTTACGCCCAAATGATTCTAGTTTTTTTATGAAATCTAAGCGGTGATTCATTACACGATATCCATAATCAACTAGCTGATCATCTAACACAGAAAGGAATGTTTCATCTATTTTTTGAGCTGATTTTAGGTAAGTGTTTCTTTGCTTTAGGATGTGGTTATAATTGGTTAAGTCAGATAAGTAGATTGGCTTAATTTGCCCAAGTTCCATATCAATGAATTTTCGTCGAATCGAAGGTGCTCCTTTAATTAGTTGTAAATCTTCAGGAGCAAATAAGACAACATTCATGTGTCCTACATAATCTGAAAGGCGTGCCTGTTTTAAGTGATTAACTTTTGTTACACGGCCTTTTTGTGTTAGTTCGATTTCTAGGGGAATGGATCCAGTTTTTTTCTGAACGAGACCTGAAAGATGAAGTTGTTCCTCATCAAAATGAATGAGATTTTTATCTGTTCGAGTTCGATGACTACGCGTTAAGGCTAAAAAATAGATAGCCTCTAACATGTTTGTTTTTCCTTGTGCATTACGTCCCAAAAAGACATTCAATTTAGGATTAAAGTCTATTTTCGTTTCTTTGTAATTACGAAAAGTCTTGAGAGATAGATGTTGTAGCCACATGATTATCTACCAGGGAATCGTGGAGCTTGTTGGCTTTTAGGTGATGAAGCAGGTTTCGATTTGTCTTTTTTAACTCCCTTATTCATCTTTTTGACAAGTTTAGCGATCCGTTCTTTTTCAACTTTATCAGCTTGGTATTCATCTTGTTCTTCAGAAGTAGGTTGTGTCAACAAGATGTCAATGTTCATGTCAGGGATGTCAACTTTATCGCCAATACGAAGTTTTTTTCCACGACGACTCTCTAATTCCCTATTAAAGTAAACAGAATGTTCAGAGAGAAATGATTTAATAGCTCCTCCGCTATGTGTAATTCCAAGTTCTTTGAGTAGTGCTTGGAGGGTAATAAATTCTTCAAATAATTTGTATTCCATAATTCACCTCAATCTTTGGTATTATACCATATTTTCCTAAAAATAGTGAGAGAGACAGCGAGAAATGTAAGCGATTTTTATTTCAAAAGTGTTACAGGGAACAAGAAAATTTCAGGTTTTCGTGATATAATAGAAGTCTGTATATAAGGAGGTAAATCATGGAGTTAGTGCATGGAATTTCAACACATTTTATCCAATCAAAAAAGTTTAAAACAAACAAAATTACCGTGCGTTTTACCGCTCCATTATCCCTTGATACGATTGCAGGTCACATGTTGAGTGCAAGTATGCTAGAGATTGCTAATCAGATGTACCCCACTTCTCAAGATTTGAGGAGACACTTGGCCAGTCTATACGGTACAGATATGTCAACCAATTGTTTCAGAAGAGGGCAAAGCCACATTATAGAATTGACATTTACCTATGTTCGTGATGAGTTTTTAAGTAGGAAAAACGTGCTAACTTCTCAGATTTTGGAACTTGTAAAAGAAACTCTTTTTTCACCCGTAGTAGTTGATAATGGGTTTGATCCGGCCTTATTTGAAATTGAGAAAAAACAATTGCTAGCAAGTTTAGCAGCTGATATGGATGATTCTTTTTATTTTGCACATAAAGAATTGGATAAATTGTTTTTTCATGATGAACGTCTTCAATTGGAATATAGTGATTTACGAAATCGTATTTTAGCTGAAACTCCACAAAGTTCTTATTCTTGTTTCCAAGAATTTTTAGCCAATGATCGAATAGATTTCTTTTTCCTAGGTGATTTTAATGAGGTTGAAATTCAAAATGTATTAGAATCATTTGGCTTTAAAGGTCGAAAAGGAGATGTGAAGGTTCAGTATTGTCAACCTTATTCTAATATCCTTCAGGAAGGTATGGTTCGGAAAAATGTGGGACAATCTATTTTGGAATTAGGTTATCATTACCGTTCTAAATATGGTGATGAGCAACATTTACCCATGATTGTAATGAATGGTTTCCTTGGTGGATTTGCTCACTCTAAGCTCTTTACAAATGTCCGTGAAAATGCTGGATTAGCTTATACCATTTCAAGTGAGCTTGATTTATTTAGTGGATTCTTGAGGATGTATGCTGGTATCAATCGAGAAAATCGTAACCAGGCTCGTAAAATGATGAATAATCAACTGCTTGATTTAAAAAAAGGTTATTTTACAGAGTTTGAGTTAAATCAGACCAAGGAAATGATTCGTTGGTCGTTGTTACTTTCTCAAGATAATCAATCTTCATTGATTGAACGTGCTTATCAAAATGCCTTATTTGGAAAATCTTCAGCAGACTTTAAAAGTTGGATTGCAAAGCTTGAACAAATTGACAAAGATGCTATTTGTAGAGTAGCTAATAATGTGAAACTACAAGCGATTTACTTTATGGAAGGAATAGAATGACAAAGGTTGTTTTTGAAGAAAAATACTATCCAGCTGTAAAAGAAAAGGTTTATCGAACTCGTTTGGCCAACGGATTGACAGTTGCTCTTTTGCCTAAAAAGGAATTTAAAGAGGTTTACGGGAGTGTCACTGTACAGTTTGGTTCGGTAGATACGTTTGTCACAGAAGTTGACGGAGATGTAAAACAATATCCTGGAGGAATTGCTCATTTTCTTGAACATAAATTATTTGAGAGAGAAGATTCTAGTAATTTGATGTCGGCTTTTACGAGTCTAGGTGCAGATAGTAATGCCTTTACAAGCTTTACAAAAACAAACTATCTTTTTTCAGCAACGGATTATTTTTTAGAAAATTTAGATTTACTTGATGAATTGGTAACATCAGCACACTTTACTGAAGCTTCCATTCTGACAGAGCAGGATATTATTCAGCAAGAACGAGAAATGTACCAAGATGATCCAGATTCGTGTTTATTCTTTTCAACTTTAGCGAATTTGTATCCTGGTACACCTTTAGCAACTGATATAGTTGGAAGTGAGGAGTCCATTTCCCAAATCAATCTAACTAATTTGCAAGAAAATTTTACAAAGTTTTACAAACCTGTAAACATGTCTCTGTTTTTAGTTGGTAATTTTGATGTGGAGCGAGTACAGGACTATTTTGAAAGCAAAGAACTGAAAGATTCAGATTTTCAGGAAGTAGCAAGAGAAAAGTTGTTTTTACAGCCTGTAAAGCCAACAGATAGTATGAGAATGGAAGTATCTTCTCCCAAACTAGCGATTGGAGTTAGAGGTAAGCGAGAAGTTTCTGAAGCGGATTGCTATCGACATCATATTTTATTAAAATTATTGTTTGCAATGATGTTTGGTTGGACTTCGGATCGTTTTCAAAAATGTTATGAATCAGGTAAAATTGATGCGTCCTTATCTCTGGAAGTTGAAGTAACAAGTCGCTTTCATTTTGTCATGTTGACAATGGATACGAAAGAGCCAGTTGCTTTGTCTCATCAATTTAGGAAGGCTATTCGTAATTTTACAAAGGATTTAGATATTACAGAGGAACATTTAGATATTATCAAAAGAGAGATGTTTGGCGAATTTTTCAGTAGCATGAACTCTCTTGAATTTATTGCAACGCAATATGATGCTTTTGAAAATGGTGAGACAATTTTTGATTTGCCGAAAATTTTACAGGAAATTACTTTAGAGGATGTCCTTGATGCTGGACATCATTTAATAGATGATGGTGACATAGTTGATTTTACAATATTCCCATCGTAGTAACCTATTATAATAGACACTAGAAAGAAGGGATGACAAGTATGAGAAAAAAAACAATTGGAGAGGTTTTACGATTAGCTAGAATCAATCAGGGATTGAGTTTAGATGAATTGCAGAAAAAGACAGAAATCCAGTTAGATATGTTGGAAGCAATGGAAGCAGACGATTTCGATCAACTTCCAAGTCCTTTTTACACGCGTTCTTTCTTGAAAAAATATGCATGGGCTGTTGAGTTAGATGACCAAATTGTTTTGGATGCTTATGATTCTGGGAGTATGATTACTTATGAGGAAGTAGATGTTGATGAAGATGAGTTGACAGGTCGTAGACGTTCAAGTAAGAAAAAGAAGAAAAAAACATCATTTTTACCTTTATTTTATTTTATCCTTTTTGCTTTATCGATTTTAATTTTTGTGACTTATTATGTTTGGAACTATATTCAAACTCAACCAGAGGAGCCTTCTCTTTCTAATTACAGTGTGGTTCAATCAACAAGTTCAACTAGCTCTGTTCCCCACTCCTCAAGTAGTAGTTCTTCTAGTATAGAATCAGCTATAAGTGTATCAGGCGAAGGAAATCATGTAGAAATCGCTTATAAGACAAGTAAGGAAACAGTTAAATTGCAATTGGCAGTTTCAGATGTTACAAGTTGGGTCAGTGTTTCAGAAAGCGAACTTGAGGGCGGTGTAACCTTATCGCCAAAGAAGAAAAGTGCAGAAGCAACAGTTGCAACTAAAAGTCCTGTAACAATTACGTTAGGTGTTGTAAAAGGTGTTGATTTGACAGTAGATAATCAGACTGTTGATTTATCGAAATTAACAGCTCAGACTGGACAAATCACTGTAACCTTTACTAAAAATTAAGGAAAAACGAATGAAAAAAGAACAAATTCCCAATCTCTTAACAATAGGTCGAATTCTCTTTATACCTATTTTTATCTTTATTTTAACGATAGGAAATTCGATAGAGAGTCATATAGTTGCAGCTATTATCTTTGCTGTTGCCAGTATTACCGACTATTTAGATGGATATTTAGCTCGTAAATGGAATGTGGTCAGTAATTTTGGTAAATTTGCAGATCCTATGGCGGATAAGTTACTAGTTATGTCGGCTTTTATTATGTTGATTGAGTTAGGTATGGCTCCGGCTTGGATTGTTGCAGTGATTATCTGTCGTGAGTTAGCTGTGACAGGTTTAAGGCTTTTATTGGTTGAAACTGGTGGAACAATTTTAGCAGCAGCAATGCCTGGAAAAATTAAAACTTTTAGTCAGATGTTTGCTATTATTTTCTTGCTATTACATTGGACTTTGCTTGGTCAAGTTCTACTTTATGTAGCCTTATTTTTCACTATCTACTCTGGCTATGACTATTTCAAGGGTAGTGCCTATGTATTTAAAGGGACATTTGGTTCGAAATGAAATCAATAATTGATGTAAAAAATCTTTCTTTTCGCTATAAAGAAAATCAGAACTACTACGATGTGAAGGATATTACGTTTCACGTGAAACGTGGAGAATGGCTTTCGATTGTAGGGCATAATGGTAGTGGTAAATCAACGACGGTTCGATTAATTGATGGCTTACTGGAAGCAGAATCCGGAGAGATTGTAATTGATGGCCAACGTTTGACTGAGGAAAATGTTTGGAATATACGTCGTCAAATCGGTATGGTTTTTCAAAATCCAGACAATCAATTTGTTGGAGCGACTGTTGAAGATGATGTTGCTTTTGGTTTGGAAAATCAGGGACTTTCTCGTCAAGAAATGAAAAAGAGAGTGGAAGAAGCTCTGGCTTTAGTTGGCATGTTGGACTTTAAAAAGAGAGAGCCAGCGCGTCTATCAGGTGGCCAAAAGCAACGTGTGGCCATTGCAGGTGTTGTAGCCCTAAGACCAGCTATTTTAATCTTAGATGAAGCAACGAGTATGTTGGATCCTGAGGGGCGTAGAGAACTTATTGGGACAGTAAAAGGAATTCGAAAAGACTATGATATGACGGTCATTTCTATTACCCATGATTTGGAAGAAGTCGCCATGAGTGATCGCGTATTGGTCATGAAAAAAGGGGAAATTGAATCAACTAGTAGTCCAAGGGAGCTTTTCTCTCGAAATGATTTAGATCAAATTGGATTAGACGATCCTTTTGCTAATCAATTAAAAAAATCTTTGAGCCAGAATGGCTATGATTTACCTGAAAATTATTTGACAGAAAGTGAGCTAGAGGATAAGCTATGGGAATTGCTCTAGAAAATGTGAATTTTACATATCAAGAAGGTACTCCCTTAGCTTCAGCAGCTTTGTCGGATGTTTCTTTGACGATTGAAGATGGCTCTTATACAGCTTTAATTGGGCACACAGGTAGTGGTAAATCAACTATTTTACAACTCTTAAATGGTTTATTGGTGCCAAGTCAAGGGAGTGTGAGGGTTTTTGATACCTTAATCACCTCGACTTCTAAAAATAAAGATATTCGTCAAATTAGAAAACAGGTTGGCTTGGTATTTCAGTTTGCTGAAAATCAGATTTTTGAAGAAACGGTTTTGAAGGACGTTGCTTTTGGACCGCAAAATTTTGGAGTTTCTGAAGAAGATGCTGTGAAGACTGCGCGTGAGAAACTGGCTCTGGTTGGAATTGATGAATCACTTTTTGATCGTAGTCCGTTTGAGCTGTCAGGGGGACAAATGAGACGTGTTGCCATTGCAGGCATACTTGCCATGGAGCCAGCTATATTAGTCTTAGATGAGCCAACAGCTGGTCTAGATCCTCTAGGGAGAAAAGAGTTGATGACCCTGTTCAAAAAACTCCACCAGTCAGGGATGACCATCGTCTTGGTAACGCATTTGATGGATGATGTTGCTGAATATGCGAATCAAGTCTATGTAATGGAAAAGGGACGTTTAGTAAAGGGGGGCAAACCAAGTGATGTCTTTCAAGACGTTGTTTTTATGGAAGAAGTTCAGTTGGGAGTACCTAAAATTACGGCCTTTTGTAAACGATTGGCTGATAGAGGCGTGTCATTTAAACGATTACCGATTAAGATAGAGGAGTTCAAGGAGTCGCTAAATGGATAGTATGATTTTAGGGCGTTATATCCCAGGGGATTCGATTGTTCACCGATTGGATCCACGTAGCAAATTGCTTGCTATGATGCTACTGATTTTGATTGTGTTTTGGGCTAATAACCCCTTGACGAATCTGATTCTTTTTATAGCGACAGGGATATTTATTGCCTTGTCAGGAGTATCTCTTTCATTTTTTATTCAGGGCTTGAAGTCTATGTTTTTCTTGATTGCCTTCACAACTATTTTTCAACTATTTTTCATTTCTAATGGGAATGTTTTATTTGAGTTTTCGTTTGTGAGAATCACGGATTATGCTTTGCAACAAGCTGGGATTATTTTTTGTCGCTTTGTATTGATTATTTTCTTTTCAACTTTGTTAACCTTAACAACCATGCCTTTAAGTTTGGCATCAGCTGTCGAAGCTTTATTAGCACCTTTAAAGCGTGTGAAAGTTCCAGTTCATGAAATTGGATTGATGCTGTCTATGAGTTTGCGTTTTGTCCCAACCTTGATGGATGATACGACTCGGATTATGAATGCACAGAAAGCTCGTGGAGTGGATTTTGGAGAAGGAAGTATCGTTCAAAAAGTAAAGGCGATGATTCCCATTTTGATTCCTCTTTTTGCGACAAGTTTAAAACGTGCAGATTCCTTGGCTATCGCTATGGAAGCGCGTGGCTATCAGGGTGGAAAAGGTAGAAGTCAATACCGACAATTGAAATGGACTCTAAAGGATACGCTGACCATTCTTGTTATTCTCGTACTTGGTTGTTGTTTATTTTTCTTAAAATCTTAGTAGCTTTCAGGAATTGATAAAAAGTTACTGTAACAGTTTTTGATATAAAGGTAGGGATATGAACCGTTTTAAAAAATCAAAATATGTCATTATTGTTTTTGTCACTGTTCTGCTTGTGTCAGCTCTCTTAGCGACGACTTATTCAAGTACAATTGTGACAAAATTAGGAGATGGAATCTCATTGGTTGATAGAGTTGTACAAAAACCTTTTCAGTGGTTTGATTCTGTCAAATCAGATTTGGCTCATTTGACACGAACATATAATGAAAATGAAAGTTTGAAGAAACAGCTTTACCAATTAGAAGTTAAATCAAATGAGGTGGAAAGTTTAAAGACAGAAAATGAACAACTGCGCCAATTGCTTGATATGAAGTCTAAATTGCAAGCCACAAAGACTTTAGCAGCAGATGTTATTATGCGTTCTCCGGTATCTTGGAAGCAGGAGTTGACCTTAGATGCAGGTAGATCAAAAGGTGCTTCTGAGAACATGTTAGCTATTGCAAATGGTGGCTTGATTGGGAGTATTTCAAAAGTAGAGGAGAACTCTACTATAGTCAACCTTCTGACAAATACGGAAAATGCTGATAAGATTTCTGTTAAAATTCAACATGGCTCTACTACAATTTATGGAATTATTATTGGCTATGACAAGGAAAATGACGTTCTTAAAATTAGCCAATTAAATAGTAATAGCGATATTAGTGCGGGAGATAAGGTGACTACTGGTGGATTAGGAAACTTTAACGTTGCTGATATTCCTGTTGGTGAAGTGGTTGCCACAACGCATAGTACAGACTATTTGACACGAGAAGTAACTGTTAAATTGAGTGCAGATACTCATAATGTAGATGTGATAGAATTAGTGGGGAATTCATAATGAGACAGTTGAAGCGAGTTGGAGTATTTTTATTGCTTCCTTTCTTTGTTCTAATTGACGCCCATATTAGCCAGCTTCTGGGCTCATTTTTCCCCCATGTACATTTGGCTAGTCATTTTCTTTTTCTATTTCTCTTATTTGAGACGATAGAAGTATCAGAGTATCTCTACCTAGTCTATTGTTTTGTTATAGGCTTGGTTTATGATGTTTACTTTTTCCATCTAATAGGGATTACAACTCTCTTATTTATCTTATTGGGAGCCTTCCTTCATAAATTGAATAGTGTTATTTTGTTGAATCGTTGGACAAGAATGCTAGCTATGATTGTGCTGACATTCCTGTTTGAAATGGGTAGTTATCTTTTGGCTTTTATGGTAGGGTTGACAGTAGATAGCATGTCGATTTTTATAGTCTATAGCTTGGTACCGACGATGATTTTAAATTTTTTATGGATTACTGTTTTTCAATTTATTTTTGAAAAATATTATCTATAAGAACGACATATAAATGTAACAAAGGCGTAATATTTATTAGGCCTTTTTTTGGTATACTAGTATTGTCTTTAAAAGAAGGAGTATCTACGTAATATGAAGAAAAAAATCTTAGCGTCACTTTTATTAAGTACAGTAATGGTTTCTCAAGTAGCTGTTTTAACAACTGCGCATGCAGAAACGACTGATGACAAAATTGCTGCTCAAGATAATAAAATTAGTAACTTAACAGCACAACAACAAGAAGCCCAAAAACAAGTTGACCAAATTCAGGAGCAAGTATCAGCTATTCAAGCTGAGCAGTCTAACTTGCAAGCTGAAAATGATAGATTACAAGCAGAATCTAAGAAACTCGAGGGTGAGATTACAGAACTTTCTAAAAACATTGTTTCTCGTAACCAATCGTTGGAAAAACAAGCTCGTAGTGCTCAAACAAATGGAGCCGTAACTAGCTATATCAATACCATTGTAAACTCAAAATCAATTACAGAAGCTATTTCACGTGTTGCTGCAATGAGTGAAATCGTATCTGCAAACAACAAAATGTTAGAACAACAAAAGGCAGATAAAAAAGCTATTTCTGAAAAACAAGTAGCAAATAATGATGCTATCAATACTGTAATTGCTAATCAACAAAAATTGGCTGATGATGCTCAAGCATTGACTACGAAACAGGCAGAACTAAAAGCTGCTGAATTAAGTCTTGCTGCTGAGAAAGCGACAGCTGAAGGGGAAAAAGCAAGTCTATTAGAGCAAAAAGCAGCAGCTGAGGCAGAGGCTCGTGCAGCTGCGGTAGCAGAAGCAGCTTATAAAGAAAAACGAGCTAGCCAACAACAATCAGTACTTGCTTCAGCAAACACTAACTTAACAGCTCAAGTGCAAGCAGTATCTGAATCTGCAGCAGCACCTGTCCGTGCAAAAGTTCGTCCAACATACAGTACAAACGCTTCAAGTTATCCAATTGGAGAATGTACATGGGGAGTAAAAACATTGGCACCTTGGGCTGGAGACTACTGGGGTAATGGAGCACAGTGGGCTACAAGTGCAGCAGCAGCAGGTTTCCGTACAGGTTCAACACCTCAAGTTGGAGCAATTGCATGTTGGAATGATGGTGGATATGGTCACGTAGCGGTTGTTACAGCTGTTGAATCAACAACACGTATCCAAGTATCAGAATCAAATTATGCAGGTAATCGTACAATTGGAAATCACCGTGGATGGTTCAATCCAACAACAACTTCTGAAGGTTTTGTTACATATATTTATGCAGATTAATTTACAGAGGGACTCGAATAGAGCCCTCTTTTCAGGTTTTACCGTGACAATCCCTATTAAAAATTATATCAAAATAGCTTGAAAATATTGGAAAAGTATGGTAGAATGAAAATTGTCGTGTGAACGATAATACTCATTCTTGATGAATTGTGAAGCAGTTGCCCTTGGGTCGTTTTGCGAGTTGAAGTCAAGAAGAGGAAAAAAACAAAAAGGAGAAATACTCATGGCAGTAATTTCAATGAAACAACTTCTTGAGGCTGGTGTACACTTTGGTCACCAAACTCGTCGCTGGAATCCTAAGATGGCTAAGTACATCTTTACTGAACGTAACGGAATCCACGTTATCGACTTGCAACAAACTGTAAAATACGCTGACCAAGCATACGACTTCATGCGTGATGCAGCAGCTAACGATGCAGTTGTATTGTTCGTTGGTACTAAGAAACAAGCAGCTGATGCAGTTGCTGAAGAAGCAGTACGTTCAGGTCAATACTTCATCAACCACCGTTGGTTGGGTGGAACTCTTACAAACTGGGGAACAATCCAAAAACGTATCGCTCGTTTGAAAGAAATTAAACGTATGGAAGAAGATGGAACTTTCGAAGTTCTTCCTAAGAAAGAAGTTGCACTTCTTAACAAACAACGTGCGCGTCTTGAAAAATTCTTGGGTGGTATCGAAGATATGCCTCGTATCCCAGATGTGATGTACGTAGTTGACCCACATAAAGAGCAAATCGCTGTTAAAGAAGCTAAAAAATTGGGAATCCCAGTTGTAGCGATGGTTGACACCAATACTGATCCAGATGATATCGATGTAATCATCCCAGCTAACGATGACGCTATCCGTGCTGTTAAATTGATCACAGCTAAATTGGCTGACGCTATTATCGAAGGACGTCAAGGTGAGGATGCAGTAGCAGTTGAAGCAGAATTTGCAGCTTCAGAAACTCAAGCAGATTCAATTGAAGAAATCGTTGAAGTTGTAGAAGGTGACAACGCTTAATTTATACAAATAGTAATTACCTAGGAGGGCGGGGCTTAGCCCGGCTCTCCTATTTTCAAAAAATATAGGAGAATTAAAATGGCAGAAATTACAGCTAAACTTGTAAAAGAGTTGCGTGAAAAATCTGGTGCCGGTGTTATGGACGCTAAAAAAGCGCTTGTAGAAACAGACGGTGACATCGAAAAAGCGATTGAATTGCTTCGTGAAAAAGGTATGGCTAAGGCAGCTAAGAAAGCTGACCGTGTTGCTGCAGAAGGTTTGACTGGTGTTTATGTTAACGGTAATGTTGCAGCAGTTATTGAAGTAAACGCTGAAACTGACTTCGTTGCAAAAAATGCTCAATTCGTTGAATTGGTAAATACTACAGCTAAAGTCATTGCTGAAGGAAAACCTGCTAACAATGAAGAAGCTCTTGCTTTGATAATGCCTTCAGGTGAAACTCTTGAAGCTGCATACGTATCTGCAACAGCAACTATCGGAGAGAAAATCTCATTCCGTCGCTTTGCATTGATTGAAAAAACAGACGCACAACACTTTGGAGCATACCAACATAACGGTGGACGTATCGGTGTTATTTCAGTTGTTGAAGATGGAGACGAAGCACTTGCTAAACAATTGTCAATGCACATCGCAGCGATGAAACCAACAGTTCTTTCTTACAAAGAATTGGATGAGCAATTCGTTAAAGATGAGTTGGCACAATTGAATCACGTTATCGACCAAGACAACGAAAGCCGTGCAATGGTTAATAAACCAGCTCTTCCACACTTGAAGTATGGGTCAAAAGCTCAATTAACTGATGATGTTATTGCTCAAGCTGAAGCTGACATCAAAGCTGAATTGGCTGCAGAAGGCAAACCAGAAAAAATCTGGGACAAAATTATTCCAGGTAAAATGGATCGCTTCATGCTTGATAACACTAAAGTTGACCAAGCTTACACACTTCTTGCACAAGTTTACATCATGGATGACAGCAAGACAGTTGAAGCATACCTTGAATCAGTTAACGCTTCGGTAGTTGAGTTTGCTCGCTTTGAAGTTGGTGAAGGTATCGAGAAAGCTGCAAACGACTTCGAAGCTGAAGTTGCAGCTACAATGGCAGCAGCCTTGAATAACTAATAATAGAAAGGAAGCAAATTGCTTCCTTTTTTGTATAGGGCTTAGATTTTTCCTGAAATTGTTTTTTCCCCAGTCTCACTCGATTAGAATAATTAAAACAAAAAGCCCTATAATAAGGGCTAAGTGCATTTAAGAGACTATACTTCAAATTCATAGTAAGCGCGTCATAACAAGGTATCTATCCTAATTCCCCAACTTCCAGTATACTAGATAAAAAATAATTATCAGAGGAAAGGTATTGTACTATGATGATTCAACTAAGTGATTTAGGTCAAGTTCACCTTGTTTGTGGCAAGACAGATATGAGGCAGGGAATAGACTCATTAGCCTATGTAGTTAAAACCCACTTTGAATTGGATCCTTTCTCCGGTCAAGTCTTTCTCTTTTGTGGTGGACGTAAAGACCGCTTTAAAGCCCTTTACTGGGATGGTCAAGGATTTTGGCTATTATATAAACGCTTTGAGAACAGCAGACTGACTTGGCCAAGTACAGAAAAGGATATCAAAGCTCTCACATCTGAACAAGTAGACTGGCTGATGAAGGGCTTTTCTATCACTCCAAAAATATAGTAGATTGAAACTGGAATAGTACACCTCTGCTTCTAAAACATTGTTAGAAATCGATTTGACTGTCCTAATCGATTTGTCCTGTTCTTATTTCATTTTACTATAAATCCACGTTTACGAATCTCTTTCCACACTTGTTCAATGGGGTTCATCTCTGGTGTGTATGGAGGAATAAATGCAAAGCCAATATTAGTCGGAATCTTTAAGGTACTTGATTTATGCCATATAGCATTGTCCATAACGAGTAAAAGATAATCATCTGGATAAGCTTGTGAAAGCTCCTATTCCTAAAGCCCCTTTATAACCTCTTGCGAGAGAGACTATTGACTCAGCCCTTACTTCATGCGGATGAAACCTCTTATCGGGTTCTAGAGAGTGATAGTCAGTTGACTTACTATTGGACTTTTTTGTCTGGGAAAGCTGAGAATCAAGCAATCACGCTATACCACCATGATCAGCGTCGGAGTGGTTTAGTAGTACAAGAATTCCTAGGAGATTATTCTGGCTATGTGCATTGTGATATGTTGCGGCAGTAACTTAGGACTTTAGTCCTCTAGTTCTGCCTATGCGATAGCAGTCCAAGGTTTAGGAGCAAGGCGACGCTAAGCTTGGTAAACTGCGAACCGCTAGAAGCTTATCGTCAACTGGCAGAAGCTGAACTTGTTGGATGTTGGGCGCATGTGAGAAGGAAATTTTTTGAAGCGACCCCCAAGCAAGCAGATAAATCATCCTTAGGAGCTAAAGATTTAGCCTATTGTGACCAGTTATTTGCCTTGGAAAGAGACTGGGAGGCTTTGCCAGCTGATGAACGACTACAGAAACGTCTAGCCCTTAATGGAAGACTTCTTTGCTTGGTGCCGCCGTCAGTCAGTTTTAGCAGGTTCAAAACCAGGAAGGGCAATTGAATACAGCCTCAAGTATGAAGAAACCTTTAAGACCATTTTAAAAGACGGACATCTGGTCCTTTCCAATAATCTAGCTGAACGCGCCATCAAATCATTGGTTATGGGACGGAGTAAAAGAGTCCAGTGGACTCTTTTAGCCTAAGCTCAGTTTAAAAAAGCGAGGGTGGTTGTTTTCTCAAAGTTTTGAAGGAGCTAAAGCAAGAGCTATTATTATGAGCTTATTGGAAACAGCTAAACGTCATCAACTAAATAGCGAGAAATATCTATCCTATCTTCTAGAATGTCTTCCAAACGAGGAAACTCTCGTAAACAAAGAGGTTTTAGAGGCCTATTTACCGTGGACTAAAGTTGTACAAGAAAAGTGCAAATAAGAAATCTCCAGATTAGGAACTATCCGTGAGTTCTCTAGTCTGGAGATTTTTCAATATACTTCGTTATTGGACGGTTACAATTCATAAAGTGCTGTAGAGAGATAACGTTCACCGTTATCTGGTGCTAGGGCAAGGACTTTTTTACCTGTACCTAATTTTTTTGCAACCTCGATGGCTCCGTAGATAGCTGCAGCTGAGGAAATCCCTACAAGGAAGCCTTCTTTTCCACCAATTTCACGTCCGAGTGCAAGAGCGTCATCTGATGTTACACGAACGATACCATCATAGGCTTTAGTATCAAGTGTATCAGGAATAAATCCAGCTGAGATACCTTGAATTTTGTGAGGACCAGGTTTTTCACCAGATAGAATAGCAGATTCATCTGCTTCTACTGCAAAAACTTGAATGTTAGAATTTTCTGATTTGAGTGCATGAGAAACACCAGAAATCGTTCCACCGGTACCTACTCCAGCAACAAAGGCATCTAATCCATCTTTACCGAAAGCAGCTAGTATCTCAGCTCCTGTTGTTCTTTCGTGTACTTCTGGATTAGCTGGATTGTCAAATTGAAGAGGAAGGAAACCATCACGTTCAGCAGCGATTTCTTGAGCCTTAGCAATAGCACCTTTCATTCCCTCGCTACCAGGAGTTAGGACGAGTTCAGCACCATAAGCTTGGATAATTTTACGTCGTTCTACACTCATAGTTTCAGGCATAACGATGACGACTTTATACCCTTTAGCAGCACCTACCCATGAAAGTCCAATACCGGTGTTTCCACTTGTTGCTTCAACAATAGTAGAACCAGGTTTCAGAATACCATCTTGTTCAGCTTTTTCAATCATGCTAAGGGCAATACGGTCTTTTACAGATGAACCAGGATTAAATGCTTCAAGCTTTATATAGACGTCTGCAGCACCTTCTGGCACGATGTTGTTAAGTTTAACAATCGGTGTTTGACCGATTAATTCAGTAATGTTGTTATAAATAGACATATGAATACCTCTTTGTATAAGATATCTTTAGTATAACGCTATCTATACCATTTGTAAAATATAGAAATCCTACCGAAGCGATAGGATTTCTATATATCATAGATCAAAGTCATTAATTTTCAAGTGATTGCGTTCAGCTAATTCTAGTAAATAGGTGTGAAGGAAAACGATATCAGGTTTCGTTTGAATTGCTTCATTTTCTAGTATATTTTGGTACGCATCTTTTTATTTTGCTCGCTAAAGTAGTTGTGAGAATATCAACGAAACGCTGTATTATTCATTGTTTACACTAAGTTTACAGGAACTTCAACCTCTCGTAAACCTTGGTCAGTTAAAGTGACTTTTCCATTAAAAAACTCCACAAGTGCAGCTTTAATAGTTTCTTTTTCTTCTTTATCAACATAAATCATCGTATCGACTTGATCTGTAAAGTTTGTATCCAGCTCCATGAGATCATGTTCTTTAAGGAAGTTACTGTACTCTTGGTACTGAGCATAAGACATTTGAATAGCAATGCCAGCCTGTTCTTTTATTTCAATAATACCAATTTCTTTGACAGCTAAGGCGACACTGCCGGCGTAAGCACGAATTAGTCCTCCAGCGCCTAGTTTAATACCACCAAAGTAGCGTGTCACGACCACACAGACATTGGTGAGATTGTGATTTTCTAGTACCCCAAGCATGGGAACACCAGCAGTACCACTAGGCTCACCATCATCACTTGTACGTTTAATTTCACTACGTTCTCCAATAATAAAGGCAGAGCAGTTATGTGTCGCTTTGTAGTGTTCTTTTTTGATGGCAGTAATGAAGTCACGAGCCTCTTTTTCGCTATAAACACGCTTGGCATGGCAGATAAAGCGAGATTTTTTGATTTCTTCTTGGACTTGACCGTCCTCTTTAATTGTTCTAAATTCCATGATTTAATTGTACTAAAAAATCATCTAAAGTGCTAGTTTTTACGAATAAAGAAGTATGAAAGTAAATTTAGATTATCTCGGTCGTTTATTTACTGAGAATGAATTAACAGAAGAAGAACGTCAGTTGGCGGAGAAACTTCCAGCAATGAGAAAGGAGAAGGGGAAACTTTTCTGTCAACGTTGTAATAGTACTATTCTAGAAGAATGGTATTTGCCCATCGGTGCTTACTATTGTCGAGAGTGCTTTCTGATGAAGCGAGTCAGAAGTGATCAAACTTTATACTATTTTCCGCAGGAGGATTTTCCGAAGCAAGATGTTCTCAAATGGCGCGGCCAATTAACTTCTTTTCAAGAGAAGGTGTCAGAGGGACTGCTTCAAGCAGTAGACAAGCAAAAGCCAACCTTAGTTCATGCGGTAACAGGAGCTGGAAAGACAGAAATGATTTATCAAGTAGTGGCTAAAGTGATCAATGCGGGTGGTGCAGTGTGTTTGGCTAGTCCTCGCATAGATGTTTGTTTGGAGCTGTACAAGCGCCTGCAACAGGATTTTTCTTGCGAGATAGCTTTGCTACATGGAGAATCGGAAACTTATTTTCGAACACCACTAGTTGTTGCAACAACCCATCAGTTATTGAAGTTTTATCAAGCTTTTGATTTGCTGATAGTGGATGAAGTAGATGCTTTTCCTTATGTTGATAATCCCACGCTTTACCACGCTGTCAAGAATAGTGTAAAGGAGAATGGATTGAGAATCTTTTTAACAGCGACTTCGACCAATGAGTTAGATAAAAAGGTCCGTTTAGGAGAACTAAAAAGACTGAGTTTACCGAGACGGTTTCATGGAAATCCGTTGATTATTCCAAAACCAATTTGCTTATCGGATTTTAATCGCTACTTAGACAAGAATCGTTTGTCACCAAAGTTAAAGTCCTATATTGAGAAGCAGAGAAAGACAGCTTATCCGTTACTCATTTTTGCTTCAGAAATTAAGAAAGGGGAGCAGTTAAAAGAAATCTTACAGGAGCAATTTCCAAATGAGAAAATTGGCTTTGTATCTTCTGTAACAGAGGATCGATTAGAGCAAGTACAAGCTTTTCGAGATGGAGAACTGACAATACTTATCAGTACGACAATCTTGGAGCGTGGAGTTACCTTCCCTTGTGTGGATGTTTTCGTAGTAGAGGCCAATCATCGTTTGTTTACCAAGTCTAGTTTGATTCAGATTGGTGGACGAGTTGGACGAAGCATGGGTAGACCGACAGGAGATTTGCTTTTCTTCCATGATGGGTTAAATGCTTCAATCAAGAAGGCGATTAAGGAAATTCAGATGATGAATAAGGAGGCTGGTCTATGAAGTGCTTGTTATGTGGGCAGACTATGAAGACTGTTTTAACTTTTAGTAGTCTCTTACTTCTGAGGAATGATGACTCTTGTCTTTGTTCAGACTGTGATTCTACTTTCGAAAGAATTGGGGAAGAGAACTGTCCAAATTGTATGAAAACAGAGTTGTCAACAAAGTGTCAAGGTTGTCAACTTTGGTGTAAAGAAGGAGTTGAAGTCAGTCATAGAGCAATTTTTACTTACAATCAAGCTATGAAGGATTTTTTCAGTCGGTATAAGTTTGATGGAGACTTCCTGTTAAGAAAAGTTTTCGCTTCATTTTTAAGTGAGGAGTTGAAAAAGTACAAAGAGTATCAATTTGTTGTAATTCCCCTAAGTCCTGATAGATATGCTAACAGAGGATTTAACCAGGTTGAGGGCTTGGTAGAGGTAGCAGGCTTTGAGTATCTGGATTTATTAGAGAAAAGAGAAGAGAGAGCCAGTTCTTCTAAAAGTCGTTCAGAGCGCTTGGGGACAGAACTTCCTTTCTTTATTAAAAGTGGAGTCACTATTCCTAAAAAAATCCTACTTATAGATGATATCTATACTACAGGAGCAACTATAAATCGTGTTAAGAAACTGTTGGAAGAAGCTGGTGCTGAGGATGTAAAAACATTTTCCCTTGTAAGATGAGGAAAAAATTTGCAAAAATAGAATGAAAGCGTTATAATAAAATCATAAAAACAAAAATGTTTAGAAAGAAGGTACTCATATGATTAAATATAGTATCCGTGGTGAAAACCTAGAAGTAACAGAAGCAATTCGTGATTATGTAGTTTCTAAACTCGAAAAGATCGAAAAGTACTTCCAGCCAGAACAAGAGTTGGATGCCCGAATTAACTTAAAAGTTTATCGTGAAAAAACAGCTAAAGTGGAAGTAACGATTCCGCTTGGTTCTATTACTCTCCGTGCAGAAGATGTGTCTCAAGATATGTATGGTTCAATTGACCTTGTAACTGATAAAATTGAACGTCAGATTCGTAAAAACAAAACAAAAATCGAGCGTAAAAATAAAAATAAGGTAGCAACTGGTCAATTATTTACAGATGTTTTGGTGGAAGATTCAAATGTTGTCCAATCTAAAGTTGTTCGTTCAAAACAAATTGATTTAAAACCAATGGATTTGGAAGAAGCAATTCTACAAATGGATTTATTGGGGCATGATTTCTTTATCTATGTGGATGTTGAAGATCAGACAACCAATGTGATTTATCGTCGTGAGGATGGCGAAATTGGTTTGTTAGAGGTTAAAGAATCTTAATTTCAATATGTGTAAAGGTAGGTTTACTGAATTGTAAACTACCTTTTTCTTATAATTGATAGAATTACTGATTACACTTTTAAAAAGTCGCTTTTTGAGGGGTATTATGGTATAATGGGTGCCAAGAGGTTTGGAATGAAAAAATTTTATGTAAGTCCAATTTTTCCTATTCTAGTAGGATTGATTACGTTTGGAGTCTTATCCACTTTCATTATTTTTGTTAATAATAATCTGTTGACGGTTTTAATTTTGTTTCTTTTTGTAGGAGGCTATGTTTTTTTATTTAAGAAACTGAGAGTGCATTATACAAGGAGTGATGTAGAACAGATACAGTATGTAAACCACCAAGCAGAAGAAAGTTTGACATCTCTATTGGAACAGATGCCTGTAGGTGTTATGAAATTGAATTTATCTTCTGGAGAGGTTGAGTGGTTTAATCCCTATGCTGAATTGATTTTGACCAAGGAAGATGGTGATTTTGATTTGGAAGCTGTTCAAACGATTATCAAGGCTTCAGCAGGGAATCCGTCTACTTATGCCAAGCTTGGTGAGAAGCGTTATGCTGTTCACATGGATGCTTCTTCCGGTGTTTTGTATTTTGTAGATGTATCCAGGGAACAAGCCATAACAGATGAATTGGTAACAAGTCGACCAGTGATTGGGATTGTCTCTGTGGATAATTATGATGATTTGGAGGATGCAACTTCTGAGTCAGATATTAGTCAAATCAATAGTTTTGTAGCTAATTTTATATCAGAGTTTTCAGAAAAATACATGATGTTTTCTCGTCGGGTAAGTATGGATCGATTTTATCTATTTACTGACTACACGGTGCTTGAGGGCTTGATGAATGATAAATTTTCTGTTATTGATGCTTTCAGAGAAGAGTCGAAACAGAGACAGTTGCCCTTGACCTTAAGTATGGGATTTTCTTATGGCGATGGAAATCATGATGAGATAGGGAAAGTTGCTTTGCTCAATTTGAACTTGGCTGAAGTACGTGGTGGCGACCAGGTGGTTGTTAAGGAAAACGACGAAACGAAAAATCCAGTTTATTTTGGTGGTGGGTCTGCTGCGTCCATTAAGCGCACTCGTACCCGTACTCGATCAATGATGACAGCCATATCTGACAAGATTTGTAGTGTGGATCAAGTGTTTGTAGTTGGACATAGAAATTTAGATATGGATGCCTTGGGCTCTGCTGTAGGTATGCAGTTGTTCGCCAGCAATGTGATTGAAAATAGCTATGCTCTTTATGATGAAGAACAAATGTCTCCAGATATTGAACGAGCTGTTTCAATCTTAGAAAAAGAAAGAGTTACGAAGTTGTTGTCTGTTAAGGATGCAATGGGGATGGTGACCAATCGTTCTTTGTTGATTCTTGTAGACCATTCAAAGACAGCCTTAACATTATCAAAAGAATTTTATGATTTATTTACCCAAACCATTGTTATTGATCACCATAGAAGGGATCAGGATTTTCCAGATAATGCGGTCATTACTTATATCGAAAGTGGTGCAAGTAGTGCCAGTGAGTTGGTAACGGAATTGATTCAGTTCCAGAATTCTAAGAAAAATCGTTTGAGTCGTATGCAAGCAAGTGTCTTGATGGCTGGTATGATGTTGGATACTAAAAATTTCACCTCGCGAGTAACAAGTCGGACATTTGATGTTGCTAGCTATCTCAGAACGCGCGGAAGTGATAGTATTGCTATCCAGGAAATCGCTGCGACAGATTTTGAAGAATATCGTGAGGTCAATGAACTTATTTTACAGGGGCGTAAATTAGGTTCAGATGTACTAATAGCAGAGGCTAAGGACACGAAATGCTATGATATAGTTGTTATTAGTAAGGCAGCAGATGCCATGTTAGCCATGTCAGGTATTGAAGCGAGTTTTGTTCTTGCGAAGAATACACAAGGATTTATCTCTATCTCAGCTCGAAGTCGTAGTAAACTGAATGTACAACGGATTATGGAAGAGTTAGGCGGTGGAGGCCACTTTAATTTGGCAGCAGCTCAAATTAAAGATGTAACCTTGTCAGAAGCAGGTGAAAAACTGACAGAAATTGTATTAAATGAAATAAAGGAAAAGGAGAAAGAAGAATGAAAGTAATCTTTTTAGCAGATGTTAAAGGAAAAGGTAAAAAAGGCGAAATTAAGGAAGTACCAACAGGGTATGCGCAAAACTTTCTTATCAAAAAGAATCTAGCCAAAGAAGCGACTGCTCAAGCTGTAGGTGAACTTCGTGGTAAACAAAAATCGGAAGAAAAAGCTCACGCTGAGATGATTGCAGAAGGAAAAGCAATTAAAGCACAACTTGAAGCAGAAGAAACTGTTGTAGAATTTGTTGAAAAAGTTGGTCCAGATGGTCGTACCTTTGGTTCTATTACCAATAAGAAGATTGCAGAAGAATTGCAAAAGCAATTTGGAATTAAGATTGATAAACGTCATATTCAAGTACAAGCTCCGATTCGAGCGGTTGGTTTGATTGATGTGCCAGTGAAAATCTATCAAGATATCACAAGTGTAATCAATCTTCGTGTGAAAGAAGGATAAGTTTACACCTTCTTGACAAGATTGTAAAAGGAAGGGAAGTCTGATGGGAGAAGTAGAAGAGTTACGAGTACAACCTCAAGATATCTTAGCTGAGCAATCCGTTTTAGGGGCTATCTTTATTGATGAGAGTAAACTTGTTTTTGTGCGAGAATACATTGAGTCTCGGGACTTTTTTAAGTATGCCCATCGTTTGATTTTCCAAGCCATGGTCGATTTATCCGATCGTGGTGATGCCATAGATGCAACAACGGTTCGTACTATCCTTGATAATCAAGGTGATTTACAGAATATTGGTGGCTTGTCTTACTTGGTTGAGATTGTCAATTCTGTGCCAACTTCTGCTAATGCGGAGTATTATGCTAAGATTGTTGCAGAAAAAGCAATGCTACGTCGTTTAATTGCCAAATTGACAGAGTCTGTCAACCAAGCTTACGAAGCGTCACAACCAGCTGATGAAATTATTGCTCAGGCAGAAAAAGGGCTGATTGATGTCAGTGAAAATGCAAATCGAAGCGGGTTTAAGAACATTCGAGATGTGTTGAATCTCAACTTTGGAAATCTGGAAGCTCGCTCGCAACAAACGACCGATATTACAGGTATTGCGACAGGTTATCGTGATTTGGATCATATGACAACAGGACTTCATGAGGAGGAGTTGATTATCTTAGCAGCTCGTCCAGCAGTTGGTAAGACAGCATTTGCCTTGAATATCGCTCAGAACATTGGGACTAAGTTGGACAAAACGGTTGCTATTTTTTCACTCGAAATGGGTGCGGAAAGCTTGGTAGACCGTATGTTAGCTGCAGAAGGCTTGGTGGAGTCACATTCTATCCGTACAGGGCAATTGACAGATGAGGAGTGGCAAAAATATACTATTGCTCAGGGTAATCTAGCTAACGCCAGTATCTATATCGATGATACGCCAGGTATTCGGATTACAGAGATTCGTTCTCGTTCTCGTAAATTGGCTCAAGAAACTGGAAATCTTGGTTTGATTTTGATAGACTATTTGCAACTTATCACGGGAACTGGTCGAGAAAATCGTCAACAAGAAGTTTCTGAAATTTCTCGCCAGTTGAAAATACTAGCCAAGGAATTGAAGGTTCCAGTAATCGCTCTGAGTCAGCTTTCTCGTGGTGTAGAACAACGTCAGGACAAGAGACCGGTCTTGTCTGATATTCGTGAATCTGGGTCTATTGAGCAGGACGCTGATATCGTAGCTTTTCTCTATCGCGATGACTACTATGAACGTGGTGGTGAAGAAGAGGACGGTATCCCAAATAATAAGGTGGAAGTTATTATCGAGAAAAACCGTAGTGGAGCTCGTGGAACAGTGGAATTGATTTTCCAAAAAGAATACAATAAATTTTCAAGTATCTCAAAGAGGGAGGCATAAGATGTCAGATGCATTTACAGATGTAGCTAAGATGAAAAAAATCAAAGAAGAAATCAAGGCACATGAGGGACAAGTCGTAGAAATGACTTTGGAGAATGGTCGTAAGCGCCAAAAAAATAGATTGGGTAAGCTAATTGAAGTTTATCCATCCCTATTTATTGTGGAGTTTGGGGATGTGGAAGGAGATAAACAAGTTAATGTTTACGTTGAATCCTTTACTTACTCAGATATTCTTACAGAAAAGAATTTGATTCATTATCTTGACTAAAGTGAGAAATTTTCTCACTTTTTCTTTTTTCTCCGAATAATTTAGGTGAAGGCAATCATCGCTTTATATTATTTTTCAAGGAGGAAGAATGAAAATTTTACCGTTTATAGCAAGAGGGACAAGTTATTACTTGAAGATGTCAGTTAAAAAGCTTGTTCCTTTTTTAGTAGTAGGATTGATGCTAGCAGCTGGTGATAGTGTCTATGCCTATTCCGGAGGAAATGGATCGATTGCGCGTGGGGATGATTATCCTGCTTATTATAAAAATGGGAGCCAGGAGATTGATCAGTGGCGCATGTATTCTCGTCAGTGTACTTCTTTTGCAGCCTTTCGTTTGAGTAATGTCAATGGTTTTGAAATTCCGGTAGCTTATGGAAATGCGAATGAATGGGGACATCGTGCTCGTCGAGAAGGTTATCGTGTAGATAATACACCGACGATTGGTTCCATTGCTTGGTCTACTGTAGGAACTTATGGTCATGTTGCCTGGGTGTCAAATGTAATGGGAGATCAGATTGAGATTGAGGAATATAACTATGGTTATACAGAATCCTATAATAAACGAGTTATAAAAGCAAACACGATGACAGGATTTATTCATTTTAAAGATTTGGATGGTGGCAGTGTTGGGACTAGTCAATCCTCAGCTTCAATAGGTGGAACTCATTATTTTAAGACCAAGTCTGCTATCAAAACTGAACCTATAGCTAGCGGAACTGTGATTGATTACTATTATCCTGGGGAGAAGGTTCATTATGATCAGATACTTGAAAAAGACGGCTACAAGTGGTTGAGTTATACTGCTTATAATGGAAGTCGTCGCTATATACAGCTAGAGGGAGTGACTTCTTCACAAAATTATCAGAATCAATCAGGAAACATCTCTAGCTATGGATCCCATAGTAGTTCAACTGTCGGTTGGAAGAAAATAAATGGTAGTTGGTATCATTTCAAATCAAATGGTTCTAAATCAACAGGATGGCTGAAAGATGGTTCTAGCTGGTATTATTTGAAATTATCTGGTGAAATGCAGACAGGATGGTTAAAGGAAAATAGTTCGTGGTATTATCTGGGTAGTTCAGGGGCAATGAAAACAGGCTGGTACCAGGTCTCTGGTAAGTGGTATTATTCTTACTCTTCAGGCGCCTTAGCTGTTAATACGACGGTGGATGGCTACAGAGTAAACAGTGATGGAGAACGAGTATAGAAAATTGGAGTAGGAGAAATTTCCTGCTCTTTTCTGTAAGCAGTTTCCTTGACATTTTTCTTATTTTGCGCTATCATATATACATATAATATATGGGAGTCTGTGTACAGTCTGAGAGGAAGTGTTAAACTTCGACCGCACCTGATCTGGGTAATGCCAGCGGAGGGAACGATACTTAGTCTAATTTTGCACCTTTTCCATGTATGGTAAAGGTTTTTCTTTTTTTAAAAAGGAAAACGAGAAGAGGAGGTTCTTATGAAAGCAAGCATTGCCTTGCAAGTTTTACCCCTAGCACAGGGGATTGATCGGATAGCTGTTATTGATCAGGTCATTGCTTATCTGCAAACTCAAGAAGTGACGATGGTAGTGACACCATTTGAAACGGTCTTGGAAGGGGAGTTTGATGAGCTTATGCGCATTCTAAAAGAAGCGCTGGAAGTGGCAGGGCAGGAGGCAGACAATGTCTTTGCCAATGTCAAAATAAATGTAGGAGAGATTTTAAGTATTGATGAGAAACTTGAAAAGTATACTGAGACGACATATTAGTCTATTGGGCTTTCTCGGAGTCTTGTCAATCTGGCAGTTAGCAGGTTTTCTTAAACTTCTCCCCAAGTTTATCCTGCCGACACCTCTTGAAATTCTCCAGCCCTTTGTTCGTGACAGAGAATTTCTCTGGCACCATAGCTGGGCGACCTTGAGAGTGGCTTTACTGGGGCTGATTTTGGGAGTTTTGATTGCCTGTCTTATGGCTGTGCTCATGGATAGTTTGACTTGGCTCAATGACCTGATTTACCCTATGATGGTGGTCATTCAGACCATTCCGACCATTGCCATAGCTCCTATCCTGGTCTTGTGGCTAGGTTATGGGATTTTGCCCAAGATTGTCTTGATTATCTTAACGACAACCTTTCCCATCATCGTCAGCATTTTGGACGGTTTTAGGCATTGCGATAAGGATATGCTGACCTTGTTTAGTCTGATGCGGGCCAAGCCTTGGCAAATCCTGTGGCATTTTAAAATTCCAGTCAGCCTGCCCTACTTTTATGCTGGTCTGAGGGTCAGTGTCTCCTACGCTTTTATCACAACAGTGGTATCTGAGTGGTTGGGAGGCTTTGAGGGGCTTGGTGTTTATATGATTCAGTCCAAGAAATTGTTTCAGTATGATACCATGTTCGCTATTATTATTCTGGTATCGATTATCAGCCTTTTGGGTATGAAGTTGGTCGATATTAGTGAAAAATATGTGATTAAATGGAAACGTTCGTAGAATTAGAATGTTTCTGAAAAAGAAAAGAGGAAATCAAAATGAAGAAAACATGGAAAGTGTTTTTAACGCTTGTAACAGCTCTTGTAGCTGTTGTGCTTGTGGCCTGTGGTCAAGGAACTGCTTCTAAAGACAACAAAGAGGCAGAACTTAAGAAGGTTGACTTTATCCTAGACTGGACACCAAATACCAACCACACAGGGCTTTATGTTGCCAAGGAAAAAGATTATTTCAAAGAAGCTGGAGTGGATGTTGATTTGAAATTGCCACCAGAAGAAAGTTCTTCTGACTTGGTTATCAACGGAAAGGCACCATTTGCAGTGTATTTCCAAGACTACATGGCTAAGAAATTGGAAAAAGGAGCAGGAATCACTGCCGTTGCAGCTATTGTTGAACACAATACATCAGGAATCATCTCTCGTAAATCTGATAATGTAAGCAGTCCAAAAGACTTGGTTGGTAAGAAATATGGGACATGGAATGACCCAACTGAACTTGCTATGTTGAAAACCTTGGTAGAATCTCAAGGTGGAGACTTTGAGAAGGTTGAAAAAGTACCAAATAACGACTCAAACTCAATCACACCGATTGCCAATGGCGTCTTTGATACTGCTTGGATTTACTACGGTTGGGATGGTATCCTTACTAAATCTCAAGGTGTAGATGCTAACTTCATGTACTTGAAAGACTATGTCAAGGAGTTTGACTACTATTCACCAGTTATCATCGCAAATAACGACTATCTGAAAGATAACAAAGAAGAAGCTCGCAAAGTCATCCAAGCCATCAAAAAAGGCTACCAATATGCCATGGAACATCCAGAAGAAGCTGCAGATATTCTCATCAAGAATGCACCTGAACTCAAGGAAAAACGTGACTTTGTCATCGAATCTCAAAAATACTTGTCAAAAGAATACGCAAGCGACAAGGAAAAATGGGGTCAATTTGACGCAGCTCGCTGGAATGCTTTCTACAAATGGGATAAAGAAAATGGTATCCTTAAAGAAGACTTGACAGACAAAGGCTTCACCAACGAATTTGTGAAATAATGACAGAAATTAGACTAGAGCACGTCAGTTATGCCTATGGTCAGGAGAGGATTTTAGAGGATATCAACCTACAGGTGACTTCAGGCGAAGTGGTTTCCATCCTAGGCCCAAGTGGTGTTGGAAAGACCACTCTCTTTAATCTAATCGCTGGGATTTTAGAAGTTCAGTCAGGGAGAATTGTCCTTGATGGTGAAGAAAATCCCAAGGGGCGCGTGAGTTATATGTTGCAAAAGGATCTGCTCTTGGAGCACAAGACGGTGCTTGGAAATATCATTCTGCCCCTCTTGATTCAAAAGGTGGATAAGGCAGAAGCTATTTCCCGAGCGGATAAAATTCTTGCGACCTTCCAGCTGACAGCTGTAAGAGACAAGTATCCTCATGAACTTAGCGGTGGGATGCGCCAGCGTGTAGCCTTACTCCGGACCTACCTTTTTGGGCACAAGCTCTTTCTCTTAGATGAGGCCTTTAGCGCCTTGGATGAGATGACAAAGATGGAACTCCACGCTTGGTATCTTGAGATTCACAAGCAGTTGCAGCTAACAACCCTGATCATCACGCATAGTATTGAGGAGGCCCTCAATCTCAGCGACCGCATCTATATCTTGAAAAATCGCCCTGGGCAGATTGTTTCAGAAATTAAACTAGATTGGTCTGAAGATGAGGACAAGGAAGTCCAAAAGATTGCCTACAAACGTCAAATCTTGGCAGAATTAGGCTTAGATAAGTAGAAAAATAGGGAGTTGGTGAAGATTATCCTTTACCAGCGCCCTTTTTCTTTTAAAAATGAGAAAATTTCGGTATAATAGTCAAACAAGGTCAAGGTTTAAAGAGAGAGGTGGGTTTGTTATGAGATTTAAAAATACATCGGATCATATTGAGGCCTACATCAAGGCGATTTTAGATCAATCTGGTATCGTGGAGTTGCAACGGAGTCAGTTGGCAGATACCTTTCAGGTTGTTCCTAGTCAGATTAACTACGTGATCAAGACACGCTTTACGGAAAGTAGAGGCTACTTGGTTGAAAGTAAGCGTGGTGGTGGAGGCTACATTCGTATAGGACGGATTGAGTTTTCTAGTCATCATGAAATGCTCCGAGAGCTGCTTTACTCGATTGGTGAGCGAGTCAGTCAAGAAATTTATGAGGATATTCTCCAGCTTTTGGTTGAGCAGGAATTGATGACCAAGCAGGAGATGAATTTGCTAGAATCAGTAGCTTTGGATCGCGTTTTAGGAGAAGAAGCTCCAGTTGTTCGAGCAAACATGCTACGTCAGATCATACAAGAGGTAGATAGAAAAGGGAAGTAAGATGAACTATTCAAAAGCATTGAATGAATGTATCGAAAGTGCCTACATGGTTGCTGGACATTTTGGAGCTCGTTATCTAGAGTCTTGGCACTTGTTGATTGCCATGTCTAATCACAGTTATAGTGTAGCAGGGGCAACTTTAAATGATTATCCGTATGAGATGGACCGTTTAGAAGAGGTGGCTTTGGAACTGACTGAAACGGACTATAGCCAGGATGAAACTTTTACGGAATTGCCGTTCTCCCGTCGTTTGCAGATTCTTTTTGACGAAGCAGAGTATGTAGCGTCAGTGGTCCATGCTAAGGTGCTAGGGACAGAGCACGTCCTCTATGCGATTTTGCATGATGGTAATGCCTTGGCGACTCGTATCTTGGAGAGGGCTGGTTTTTCTTATGAAGACAAGAAAGATCAGGTCAAGATTGCTGCTCTTCGTCGAAATTTAGAAGAACGGACAGGCTGGACTCGTGAAGATCTCAAGGCTTTACGCCAACGCCATCGTACAGTAGCTGACAAGCAACATTCTATGGCCAATATGATGGGCATGCCGCAGACTCCGAGTGGTGGTCTCGAGGATTATACGCATGATTTGACAGAGCAAGCGCGTTCTGGCAAGTTAGAACCAGTCATCGGTCGGGACAAGGAAATCTCACGTATGATTCAAATCTTGAGCCGTAAGACTAAGAACAACCCTGTCTTGGTTGGGGATGCTGGTGTCGGGAAAACAGCTCTGGCGCTTGGTCTTGCTCAGCGTATTGCTAGTGGTGACGTGCCTGCGGAAATGGCTAAGATGCGCGTGTTAGAACTTGATTTGATGAATGTTGTTGCAGGGACACGCTTCCGTGGTGACTTTGAAGAACGCATGAATAATATCATCAAGGATATTGAAGAAGATGGCCAAGTCATCCTCTTTATCGATGAACTCCACACCATCATGGGTTCTGGTAGCGGGATTGATTCGACTCTGGATGCGGCCAATATCTTGAAACCAGCCTTGGCGCGTGGAACTTTGAGAACGGTTGGTGCCACCACTCAGGAAGAATATCAAAAACATATCGAAAAAGATGCGGCTCTTTCTCGTCGTTTCGCTAAAGTGACGATTGAAGAACCAAGTGTGGCAGATAGTATGACTATTTTACAAGGTTTGAAGGCGACTTATGAGAAACATCACCGTGTACAAATCACAGATGAAGCGGTTGAAACAGCGGTTAAGATGGCTCATCGTTATTTAACCAGTCGTCACTTGCCAGACTCTGCTATCGACCTCTTGGACGAAGCAGCAGCAACAGTGCAAAATAAGGCAAATCATGTAAAAGCAGACGATTCAGATTTGAGTCCAGCTGACAAGGCCCTGATGGATGGAAAGTGGAAACAGGCAGCCCAGCTAATCGCAAAAGAAGAGGAAGTACCTGTCTACAAAGACTTGGTGACAGAGTCTGATATTTTGACCACCTTGAGTCGCTTGTCAGGAATCCCAGTTCAAAAACTGACTCAGACTGACGCTAAGAAATATCTAAATCTTGAAGCAGAACTCCATAAACGGGTTATCGGTCAAGATCAAGCTGTTTCAAGTATTAGTCGTGCGATGCGCCGTAATCAGTCAGGAATTCGCAGTCACAAGCGTCCGATCGGTTCCTTTATGTTCCTAGGACCCACAGGTGTCGGTAAGACCGAGTTGGCCAAGGCTTTGGCAGAAGTTCTCTTTGATGACGAATCAGCCCTTATCCGCTTTGATATGAGTGAGTATATGGAGAAATTCGCAGCCAGCCGTCTAAATGGAGCTCCTCCAGGCTATGTGGGTTACGAAGAAGGTGGGGAGTTGACAGAGAAGGTTCGCAATAAACCCTATTCCGTTCTCCTCTTTGATGAGATAGAGAAGGCCCATCCAGATATCTTTAATGTTCTCTTGCAGGTTCTGGATGACGGTGTCTTGACAGATAGCAAGGGACGCAAGGTCGATTTTTCAAATACCATTCTCATTATGACATCGAACCTAGGTGCGACTGCCCTTCGTGATGATAAGACTGTTGGTTTTGGGGCTAAGGATATTCGTTTTGACCAGGAAAATATGGAAAAACGCATGTTTGAAGAGTTGAAAAAGGCTTATAGACCTGAGTTTATCAACCGTATTGATGAAAAGGTGGTCTTCCATAGCCTATCTAGTGACCATATGCAGGAAGTGGTGAAGATTATGGTCAAGCCTTTAGTGGCAAGTTTGGCTGAAAAAGGCATTGACTTGAAATTACAAGCTTCAGCTCTGAAATTGTTAGCAAATCAAGGATATGACCCAGAGATGGGAGCTCGCCCACTTCGCAGAAC